>Ga0206907_1034_pt1 | contig 20639 bp, 28 predicted proteins | sample Alteio_BWOrgHeat_80_FD_152951 | JGI IMG/M metagenome (GOLD analysis project Ga0206907, IMG submission 152951) | Enriched cells from forest soil in Barre Woods Harvard Forest LTER site, Petersham, Massachusetts, United States -... | ecosystem: Environmental > Terrestrial > Soil > Temperate forest >...
CATGCACGGCGTGCGTCTCGCGCCTCGTTAGGGATAGCCGGCTGTGGTACGTCATCGAGGACGGGCAAGGTAATATCCAGTTAGAGGGTAGATGCCTTCGCACTCTGGTGGCGCGTCTCTGCGGATACTGGTCTTCTATGCGGCATACATTCGCCGCTGCCCTCGCGTTGGTCGGCGAGCAGTTCGTCTGCGATGAGCCAATTCCGACGAGTCTGACAGCCATTGCGGATTGCCTATCGGCAGTCGGCTGACTGCGTGGTGGAACGAGAGACCAAAGCGAGGGCGCTGCATACTCCCACCGAATGTCTGCTGTAGCGTCAATCTTCAGTGGGTTCACGGGGGCTCGGCGATGGCGCTCGAAGGCCGGCACGCTCCGCAAAGGAACAAGGAGCCTTGTGCATGACACCCGCCGCAGGCCGAGCCAACCCCAACGAGTCCCCTATCCTGCATGCCGCCATAGCATTGGCTCCAAAAATAGCGGCATCAGGCGAGGAGATCGAGCGAGAACGCCGCCTCCCAGCGTCGATAGTGGAAGCCTTGAAGAAAGCGGGTATCTTCGGGATGGCGATGCCTCGTGCGTGGGACGGCCCAGAACTCGACCCCCTGACGCAGTTCCGTGTTTTGGAGGCGCTGGCTATGGCCGATGGATCGGTCGGTTGGTGCGCCATGATCAACTGCGACGGTGGATACATTACTGCTTTCTTGAATCAGAAAGTCGCGCGGACGATGTATCCCGACCTCCAGGCCGGAACCGCAGCTACTGCGACACCCACTGGGCAGGCACTGCGGGTGCCCGGCGGCTATCGGGTAAGCGGGCGCTTCCCATTCGCCAGTGGCTGCCAACATTGCGAATGGGTCTGGCTTGGCTGCGTCGTTACGGTGGATGGAACGCCAGTGGTGGATGCCAACGGTGTGCCGGAAACTCGGCAGTGCATGGCGAGACTATCGCAGTGTGAGATTCCCGACACATGGTACACGACGGGACTGCGCGGCACAGGGAGCAATGATCTCCTTGTCAAAGACGTGTTCGTCGAAGCCGAGCAGACATTCAGCTTTCAAGACAAAGACCTGATCAAGCGCCCCGGCCCATTGTATGCGTTCCCGTTCATGTTTGCGGCGAAATCGTCTCCGGTAGCATTGGGGATAGCACGTCATGCTGTTGACGTATTGATCGAAACCGCGACGAACAAGGCGGCACGACGCTATACGGTTGGTGAGCACCCAGAGCCAGCCAAGATGATGCGCGAGGACGTTTTCATTCAGGAAGCAGTGGGTCGTGCCGACACTGTGCTCACGTCCGCACGCGCCTACTTATTCGAGGTCATGGACGATCTGTGGGCTACCCTGGTCAGTGGCAGGGAACCTACATCCACCCAAGTTGCCCGCTTCACCACTGCTCATGCTTACGTCGTTGGCCAGTGCGTAGATGTGGTGCAACTCGTATTCAAGGCTGCTGGAGGCACGGCGGTATATCAGAAGGGACCGCTTGATCGCTGCCTGCGCGACATCCTTACAATGAACCAGCATGTGATAGGGACTCTGAGAACCTACGAGATGGCAGGGCGTCTGTTGCTTGGCTTGGAACCGCTGAGGTGGCTTTTCTAGCATACCAAGCTGTTTCGTTCGAAAGCATCGAGGATAGGGGGCAGAAAAATGGGACAATCGGACACGTCGAGAGCCTCTGGCGCTATCCGGTCAAGAGCATGCGGGGGCAAGAAATTGCTGAGATATTCCTGGGCTTTGCGGGTGTTTATGGTGATCGACTTTATGCATTCCGCGATGCGACGGCCCAAAAAGGCTTTCCCTTCCTAGCGGGGCGAGAACAGGAGGTAATGCTTCTCTATCAACCGAGGTTTCGCCATCCGGACCGTGCAGCCGGACCGCCGAATCTGGCGGAAGCTGAAAGCATGGCGCCCGGCTTAACTCCCGTCTACGGCAGCGCAGCAGACCTCGTGGTGGATGTTGAAGCGCCTTCGGGGCAGACACTTGCGGTTGATGATCCGACCCTGCTCACGGTGCTGTCTGAGGGGCTCGATGAACGTCACGCCCTTTCCCTTCAGCGGTCGGAGCGTGCCGTCACTGACTGCCGACCAGTCTCAGTGTTCTCATTGCAAACGCTCAAGCAGCTAGGGAATGAGATTGGCTTAACCTTGGACAAACGGTGCTTCCGGGCAAACATATACGCTACCTTTGAGGCCATGAGCGGCTTCGCCGAGGATGCGCTTATCGGTCGTCGGCTCCAAGTAGGCACCAAGGCAGTCATAGCGATGATGGACCATGACCCTCGCTGCAAGATGATCACTCTCGATCCCGATACGGCTGAGGCGAGGCCGGAAGTCTTGCGACGGGTGGTGCAAGCTCACGAAGGAAAGGCGGGCCTCTACGGTGCGGTACTTGTCGAAGGAACCATCCGATCGGGCGATGAGATCATCTTGCTGGACTAGATGTGGTAGATCAAACTGGGCGAAATTCTGTGACGCAAGATCGGGCAGCATATCTCTAGTGTTTGCTCAGGTGCCAAACAAAGCCATCTCGACAAAATATGGGGGAGACGCCAAATGATGCGTCGTATTGAGTGCGGACTGTTACTGACCACGCTGCTTGCATCGCCGGCTTCGGCCAATGTCGTCACCGATTGGGATCAGATCGCGGTCCAGGCGTTGCAGACGACGTACGGGACCATGGTTCCAATCAACACCTTGCCTGGGTTGCAGAACGGACGGGCGATGGCGATGACCCACCTCGCCATGTTCAATGCGGTGAACTGCGTCGAGCCGAAGTACCAGGGCTACGGCATGACGCCTGAACTCTCGCCAGATACGTCCCAGGAAGCCGCCGCTGCCAGTGCGGCCGGTAATCTACTGATCAAGCTGGTGCCGAAAAATAAAACGCTCCCAACGCAATTGCAGGACTATCTCGCCAAGATTCCTGATAGCCCCGGAAAGCAGCGCGGGGTCAAGCTTGGCGACGAGATCGCGGGTAAGATCGTCAAACTGCGGGACGGCGATGGCACGGAGCGAACTAAAAATGGCTTCCGGCCGGTGACGCAACCCGGTGTCTATACCGCCACTTTGTTTCAGTACGGCTGGGAAGTCTCTGGCATCAAACCGATGGCGCTGACCAGTGCCCAGCAATTCCGCCCTGGCCCGTACCCTGACCTCAAAAGCGAAACGTGGACCAAGGACTACAACGAGATTAAGGAACTCGGCGAACGCGACAGCACCAAACGCACCGCACAGCAGACCGAGGATGCGCGATTCTGGCTGACCAGCGGCCCGATCATCACCCACCAGATACTGCGCCAGATCGTGCAGGCCAAGAACATGTCGGTGCTGGACAGTGCCCGCTTCATGGCGGTTGTGGCGGTGGCGGAGTTCGATGCTGCCGTGGCCGTGCTCGAAGCAAAATGGCACTACCTGTTCTGGCGGCCGATGACGGCGATCCGCAACGGCGATATTGACGACAATCCTGCCACCGAGCGTGATGCCACGTGGATGCCGATCGACCCGACGCCTCCGCATCCAGAATACCCTTGCGCCCACTGCATCACGTCAGGTGCGATGAGTGGCGCAATCAAGCGGATGCTGGACACGGCAGAGATTCCCGAAGTGGCGCTCACCGCGTCAACCGCGCCAGGGGTGACGCATCGGTTCACCAACATCGATGCAATAAATGCCGAAGTCTCCACTGCGCGCATCTATGCTGGCTTCCATTATCGCTATTCGACAGTGGTTGGCAGCGAGATGGGCCAACAGGTCGGTGACTATGTGGCGAAGACGGTAATGTTGCCGCTCAGATAGGGCCGAGATAATAAGCCGCAGATTGATTCCTCTGTGGTGCATGAACCACCGGATATTGAAAGGATAAATGCCAAAGGGGATACCACGGCGCAGAGGCGCTGCGGTCGGCGGAGGCTGCTGTTCTGCTGTCCTGGACACCGCTCGCCCAGTCAGATCACCATGCGCGCGGCGGACGTCCGAGACGCGTTCAATGTCTTGACCTTGTAGTGATCGCCAGAAATTGCCGGCCGAATTCCTATCGGGGGTTGATTCGGGCACGGTCGTCAGGTGCTGCCCTCCGCTAGACCGGCAAGGCACCCTGGAATCGATCGCGCCCGCGAATTCGATGCGAGCGTGACCTGTGAGATCGACAGTAGCGACCGGGTGTGATGCTGGCCGGTAACGAGAGTTCTAACCTGTCCACCCTGACCACGGTCGGGGTAGCTATACGCCGTATCTCAGTTTCCACGTATGCGGTGAAGCGCTTGTTCGTCCTAAGACCCACCACTCAATGCCCGCCCTTGGTAGAGGGGAAGTTGGGGCCATGCTTTTTCATAACGCCAACACCTGACGACTTCCTGTTCGCCGGCACATCCACCGCTGTAGCAACCATTGCTGGACCCGATCGGGCCTACTGACCGCGCTTAGATGGCGTGCCGACGGCCAGATGGTTATCGGACGCCGCCTGAAACCTGACGGTACTGCTTCCAGCAAAAAACGCGGATACCAACAAGGCCGATCCAACTGGAGACGGCCGTCTGGTCAGGCCGACAGTCTATCGCTCAACGGCAAGGACCGTCTCTCGGCCGGTCAGGGCGATCCCTTGTGTTAATGAACATAGACGGCGCAATCGCTTCAGGTGCCGATCGCCGTCGCCGCGCCCATAGAATTCTTCAATCGAGAAGCCGATGCCGCCGATATGCCGGCAATCCGCGCCGCTTCACGCACACCTTTGCCAGTCGCCAAAAGCGCCTCGGCTCTTTCCATCTTCGCTTGGGAGATCGGCGGTCGTCCGAATCTCACGTTGGCAGTGCGTGCCGCCGCCTGTCCGCGCAGAATGCGATCCCTCCGCGCCTGACGGACGTGGCAGTCCATCATCGAGACGACATCGAACAGCGACAGCCCATTGCAGGTGGTGCTGTCGATGCCCTTGTCATGGATATAGATTTCGGTTCCCGCCGTTCGGCACGCCTCCAGCAGTGCGACAAGCTCCGAGAGGGAGCGTCCCAGTCGGTCGATGCCATACATCAGCACCCTATTCACACCACTCGATCGGATAGCGGCCAACAGTGCGGCCTCTCCTGGCCTCTGCTCACGCCCTCGCTTCAACGGCATAGGTCGGTCGCTGAGCACCCTGGCGATGGTCCAGCCTCGACTGGCGGCCACCGCCCTTAGGCACTCGATCTGATCTTCGGCCGACGAAGAACAATCGGTGGAAGAGCGAGCGTAGATGATTGCATTGATCGTCACGCCAAAATCATACCACAAAACCCGATTCGGGCAACGTAATGTACCAATGGCCGGTCATGTGTCCGACGCCATATCGCGGCTCAAGCGATTAGCCAAAGCAAACTCCCCGCCGCACGGTCCTGTATGGGTTACCGGGGTTTGACAAGGATGTGGCGGTCATCGCCATTCGCGCACCCACCAGCAATCTGGCAATGTCTGACGCACGAATTCCTCAGGGTCGAAATCGACTGGATCACCCGGACCGGCGTTGCATTTGGTCGTTTCATTCAGGACCGACTGCCCTTCGTCATCGGCCATGAAGATGTGCAACCGGTAGCCGCCAACCGGGTCTTCTTCCAGATGGTGGAGGATGCGATGGCCCCGCTCGGCCAATCCGAGCCGAATGTTGTCACGGACCGCCTCGACCTCCCGTCTTGCAGCAACCCTGACCTTTGCCGGGGCAAAGAAGTCGCCCAGCATTGTCTCAATAGGCTCGGGTGCGGGGATTCGGACGGTGTAAAAATTAGCGAGCAGCTTGTCGGCCAGGGCTACGAGATCGGTCATCATATCGGTATTTAGGACGGGTGCCCCGAAAACGGTGTTCCAAATGTATGTTGGACGAGTTCAGGATCGGCTGGTCGGCTTTAGCTGGATCAGGGGGGCAGCGCCCAGCCTCTCCAGGGTGTGAGAGGCTCCTGACAGGCACGGGCCCGGATCATCGGCCCTTCCGGGAACGCCGGGAGGGTTAGACTGCTGTGGTGGGCCGAAGGAGGCCGCATACCCGCGATGAGGCTACCGTGCGCTGAGCGAAGTTCCGCAGGCCCGGCCATCTGATCCAGCACCGCAAAACGCCGCCGCCGCGACGATAGCCTTGTGCGGCCGTAGAATGTGGGTCAGCGTTGGCTTGCCATTGAGCACGGCCAGACGATCGGAGAATTATCGGATCAGGTGCCAAGTGGCAGGGAGAATATAGATGCCAAGCAACAGTCTCGAAGTTCGGCCGGTCAGCGGCGCGGTCGGTGCGGAAATTCGCGGCATCGACCTCGCTGAACCGATCATCGACGAGATGCTGAGCACTATCCGCCGTACCCTTGCCGACCGAGGTGTCGTGTTCTTCCGGGACCAGTGGCTGACGCCCGAGCAACACATCGCGGTGGCGCTGCGATTCGGGAACATCAATGTCAATCGCTTCTTTGCGCACGCCGACGGCTACCCGGAGATTGCCCTGGTGGCAAAGGAACCACACCAGACGAAGAACATCGGCGGAGGCTGGCACACTGATCACAGCTATGACGAGCAGCCGGCGCTGGGGTCGATCCTCTACGCGCGGGAGGTGCCGCGCTCGGGCGGCGACACCCTGTTCGCCAGCATGTACGCCGCATATGAGGCTTTGTCGGACGGACTGAAGCAGACCCTTGAAGGACTACGTGCGAGGCATTCGAGCCGGCACGTGTTCGGTGTCGAGCGAGGCGATATGAAGGGCAGAATCGGCAGTCCCGAACTCGCTACCCAGGACGCCATCCACCCCGTAGTGATCACTCACCCGGAGAGCGGCCGGAAGGCGCTCTATGTCAATCCGGGCTTCACCTTGGGGTTTGCGGGTTGGACGGATGATGAGTCACGGCCATTGCTCGACTATCTCTATCGTCATGCGGTAAGACCCGAGTTCACCTGCCGGTTCCAATGGCAGAAGGGGTCACTGGCGTTCTGGGACAACCGCGCGACATGGCATTATGCGGCGAATGACTATCATGGCGAGCATCGGTTGATGCACAGGATCACGCTCGACGGCGGCCAGCTGAGTTGATTTCCCGACCCCGCAGAGTGATCGCGGACTTTGATCATCCCCAATACCGACTGCTTTCCACATATCGACAAGGCTGATGAGGCCGAAGCACGGGATACATCGAAAGGGGCAGCCCCATCGCTGGAAGCCGCCCCTCTGATCGTTAAGCCGACCGACGGCCGACTGTTGCGCCGACGCCCGCTGTTCTTCCGCATGGGCGAAGTCTAGTTGTCGTAGCCGACCACCGGCCCTGCTTCCCGCACCGACGCCACTGTCCAAAGACGGCAGACACTGATGCAACGCCACGACTGTCGCGCGGGACGGTGTGCCGGTCAATTCAGCGGTCTGTGAAGTCAGCGAGCACGCACAACATTCGCCAGATCGGCGTGACCGCATGCCGCCAGGACAGTGGCAGTCTGCTCCTGGGTCATGCCACCGCACAGGCGAAAGAACGCATCAGCGGTGCGACAAGGTGGTTTGGGATTACGGTATACGGCCGCCCCCGGCCACCCTACGAACGGTTTGCGGCGGTACGGCCGCAAGTCAAGACGTGCTGTGCGCGCCCAGATCGGCTACATCGCTCGCTATGGACCAAGATCGCGCCAACCCGTCCTATCGTGGCCGGACCCGCCGCCAACAGATCATCGCAGCGCTGCGCGACTCAGTTCATCGGCGAACCCGCCGTCACTAGGAGGCGGCTATAACTCTTGCGTATTCCAAGTTACCCAATGATCGACAGGGCGTGTCCTGAAGGCTAATCTCATGCGTACGCAGCAAGACGATGTGGACGCGCGAAGGAGCGCAGGCAAGAAAACGCGCATCACAAGAAAGCCAAGCACAAAACCAAGAGTCGTTCTGGGGCTGAGAATTGCCAGCGAAGTGGACTGAGGAAAGCCTTACTCGGAGCATTCCTACTCGGTGCCGCCTCCGGTGTAATTCCGACGGAACATCCTTGGCACGGCACGAGCATCTTTGCGAACGCACTCAATCGGCAGCAAGTTTCATCGTTTCGGTCGCCACAGGTTCATCGCAATTAGCGGGTGCATTGGACAAACGCTCACGAGCTTCCTCAGTGAACGTCGGATGTATGTCGATCGTGATGGCACGGTGACCAGATTGCAGTGCTACAAGTGCGGTTGTTCCAGCGCCGCCAAACGGATCGAGCACCAGCGAGTTTGTATCGCATGATGTGGCAATGATCCGCTGCGCAAGCTCCGTTGGAAACGTGGACGGGTGTTCGCCAACATACGCGGCATGTCGGATTTGCCACACGGATGGCGCATTGTGGCCGAGGGGATTGCTCAGCACGCGGAAATCTGTCCGATTGGCATCTCTCCTTATCATGCCTGCTTTTTGCTTTCCGGGCTTCCTATACGTTATGGCGGACGGGACTCGTAACGGGTCTGGGTCGTAAAAGTAACCCGACTTCTTGACGAACATATAGACCATTTCGTAAGTCTGTGTTGTGCGATCCTTGACAGATTCGGGATGCGCCCAAACCTTGTCCCACACGATTGCCTGCCGCAAAATCCAGCCATCATCTTGGAGCGCAATGGCGAGCCTCGACGGAATCATTAGGAGGTTGCCTCCTGGTCTGTCACCACTTTGGACGCGGCTGCGAGCCGATACGCTCTTCCTGGCCTGCGGCTGTGGCGTCCGCGATCCCGCCGGTCGAGAATAGGAGTCCCCTATCACGATCCAAAGCGTCCCCGTTTCCTTCAGCACTCGTCTAGCTTGGCGCATGACCGCCACGATGTTGGCGAGGTATTCAGTCACTGTTGCCTCGTACCCGATGCCGCCGCCACCATAGGTGCGTTTGAGCGGCCAGTAGGCAGGTGACGTTATGATGGTGGCGACTGATCCCGATTTGAGTTTGCGAATCTCCACCAGCGCATCGCCCGTAATGAACTGGCACTTTGTGGTGTCGAGCCTCGGCAAATCGGAAACGGAATGAGTCCGCAAGCGATGTGGAGTCGTTGCATGATCGTCTGGTTTGGCACGGATCAGTGAGGGACCATAGACCAGCCCGAACTGGCCATTGCTGCCCTCATCGCGTCGGTTGCGCTCGTACTGGTCCCACCCTTTAGCGAGTTGGACTCGGCGTCGCATAGTGGCAACGTCGCAGCCGAGTTCGCGCTTGCACCACTCGTTTTCTGTGACGCCCAGTTTTTCCAGTTGACGTTGTATTCGCTCGCGTTGGTTGGCCCAAAGCCGGCCGCCGGCAGCTTCATGGCGGCGTGCTGCGATGTCGATTTCTACAAGCTGGCCATCGAGCCTATGTGCGGCAGCAAATTCTCGACGCAGGTCGTCCGCCAATTTGTGGAGCGCGATCGACGTAGGTCGTCGTAACGATTGGTTCTGAGCCATGCGCATCTGTAGCACACCAACTATGGCCTTGACGATTATGCCGTGCCAATGAGGCGGTTAAAGGTCGTCACCAAGACCACGATGCCGATAGTGTGCTCCAATTGGTTGGCATCGCCCGTCGCCGTGCTGGGCCGGTCACGCCGATCTCACGCTATGCGAATACCTCGCAATACCCGAAGGTACTCTGGCCTTAATGACCACACTGCGACATCATCCGCTGATTGGAGGCACCTGATATGGCTACAGAATTCGATCTCTTCGAGATCATGCGCACCACGCGCTCGATGCGCCGCCTGAAAACTGACCCGGTGCCGGGCGCACTGCTGAGTAGAATCCTGGAGGCCGGCACGTGTGCGGCCAGCGGGGGCAATATGCAGTCCTGGCGCTTCCTGGTCATCCGCGATGGAACGATCAAGGAAGCTGCCGGTGCGTGGTACCGGAAGGCGTGGCATGAAGTCGTGGCTCCACGTTACCGATCCAGTGAGCCTGCTCCGCAGATGACACCGGAGGGGTTCAACCGGATGTTGGCGGCGGCTGAGCATCTCGCAGATCATATTCACGAGGCGCCAGTATGGATCGTGCCCTGTCTCGCGGGACCTCGACAGCCCGGTTCCGGCGCTTCCATCTTCCCCGCAGTGCAGAACATGCTCCTAGCGACAAGGGCACTTGGCCTCGGAGCAACACTGACAACGCTCTATCTGATCCATGAAAAGGAAGCCGAGGCGGCGATGGGGATACCGGACAGCCACCATTCCTACGCCATTCTCCCGCTCGGGTATCCGCTCGGTAAATTTGGGCCAGTGCGACGCGCACCGCTCGCCGATGTGGTGTATGATGACAAGTGGGGGAAATGTTGGACGGAGGTGTAACGCTGGACGCCTTTTTCTGATCAGGGACGCCGATCAACGACCTCTCGGGAGGCTTTGCATCGCCTTCGAGGCCGCCCACTGATCATCGTAACAACTACCCTAGCTGCGTCCCGAACGCTCTCACGCGCCTCATTCAGCTTGTCATTACGATGGTTCCAGCGCGGCAGCCGTTCATGAAGCAACACGGAGCGGAGACTCCGCCATTAGTTGCTGGATCGCTCGGTCGAACAGTGCCACCACATTCTTGTGCCGAGTGCGGCAGTTATCATTGAACATGATCATTCCGTATCTTGGCGCGAAGAACATCATCCGGGACCAGAATTTCCATACCATTGGAAGCTGTTCGGCCAAGCGCCTTGCGAGCCTTCGCTCTGTCCTGTTTGGAATACGAAAGCTGCGGCTACCGCACTCCACTGACAGCGCCCCCACAAGGCAGTACCGGTCGCCCTTCCGGAAGCGACCCTGAAGCCAGCAGTGGGGGCTGGCAATTCGAGCGCGTGCATTCATCAGGAGATGGATGTCGTCGAATGGGACTTCGAACGGATTATCGAACGGCATGTGGCACCTCCGTGCCAGATGACAGCCAGCCCATCCTATACGACGGGAGGCGGGAACATGATCACGACTCGGCGACGGTAATTGGATCGGTTTTGTGAATGCTCCAAGGCCGAGGCGTAACTTGTTACCGTGGGGTCCCAGCGTACACTGCGCAACAACCTGACGGTAGCACCAGCTAACAACCGTTTGATTGAGCCAGACCACCTCAATCACACTCGGCACCCTTGCCGCGCCACCGCCCAATCGGCCATCCTGCTTACATGCCGAACCGATACCGAGCGGTTGATCATCTCGTTGGTCGTGTCCAGCGCAACGCGGCTGGTCGAGCGGACCCAGCGCGAATCCTTGCGGAAACGATCAACATGGCTGGGGTAGCTGACGTGGACCCCTACGTAATTTTGGGTGTGCTCGTCGAAGGTGTGGTCCGCACGCTTGCGGAGCACATTCCTCCAGAGCGGCAGGCGGAGGCCGCTGCATCGCTTAAGCAACTGCTTGAGGAGCGGCTGTGTGCGCGTGGATTGACCGGCAACGATGGCGGACGAGCCGCCTGACCTTCACGAGCCAGCGTACCGGGCACTCGTTAGCTGTCCAGATAAGGCGAAGCAGAATGCCATTTCACGCGTCGCCATCGAATTCCTCCCCAAAGGGGTCATTCGTTAGCTATCGAGACCACGGCGCGTCTGGTTATGGCAATCAGTCGTTCCTGTTAAAGCGCAAACGGAAGCTCCGGCATAGGGATGGCGAGCAACCGCCGAAATGGCGCGGTGTGCGGTGTAGACGCACCAGGGCCATCTGCCCAAACGGCCCGTTAAGGTTACACAATCGTAATGCGACGGGGTGAGGATCGGTTTCGGATCGACTAAAGACTGTCGTGCGGAAGATGTGCATCAGGTGATCTCGATCGGGCGGCATTCGTCGATCTACTGCGGGATCAGGTGCGCATTAGCCGGAAATGAATGCAGCACTTGCGCGTCGGGTTGTTCAGCTAGCGCGGCACTGATGGGAGTCATGGCGCTGACGTCTTCGGCTCGGGGGTTGGAAAACCGCCGTCAAGCGAAGGGCAGCGAAGTTGCGGAGCGAAGCAAAGCAACTTCGGGTGGCGCAGCCACCGGACTGCCCGTGCGCAGACGGCAGACTGTATACATTGGCGGAGCGAAGGTCGGGCGCAGCCCGGCCGACGCTCTGCCATGGCAGACGGGCAATTCCTCTCTGATCGGTACCAGCCCTGCCATCACTTGGGCGAAGCCAAGGATTAGCCGTGAGAAGGGAGCGAAGCGGTTTTCTCATTAGCTAATTCTTCCAACAAGGATAAGAGAGCTAATCTAATATCTAATGAGAAAACGCACGATAGCTTGGCATATGTCGCCATCAGTACGCACCTGCTGACGGCAGGTTTTCTCATAGATTAGGAATGAGAAAACTGGGAGTGGACGCCGTGACACTGATGCGGCATATCGGTCTCTCCACGCCGCCGTTTTCTCATAGATTAGTAATGAGAAAATCACCGATGGGGATGGCAGTACCAGACGTGGGTCGGATGTTTCGGATTGCCCGACGGACGTGTGGGCTCTCCGTCGCCGAACTCAAAATCGTGCCCCCGCACGTTGAGAAACAGCCCCAGGTTCGGTGCGAGGACTGCGGCATGGCAGGCATACACCTTGCTGCCCCCGTCGTGCTTCTTCAAGCCCTTCTGACTCAGGCAACCGAGCCACCAATCGTCTGGGTCTGCCGCGAGGCGTTCCGCCCAGTCTTCGATCACCAGCTTATTGCCGGCGATCGGATAGTTTGCTGGCCGCCGGAGCGGAAAGTTGAACGGCATGAAGTAGCCATCCTCCCAACAGTTCGGGTTCTGCTTGCGGTCGTCCCACACATAGACTTTGATCACCTTGGCTGCTCTGCCCTGGCACGGCTCGTTGATGAACAGTTGCGCCTGCAACTTGACGATCCTTTCCGCATCGGGAAATTCCGCCGCGTACTGGAGCTTTGGCTTGCCGGTTCTATGCGCCAGCAGCAGTTCGATCTGTGCGAGCGCCTGTTCAAGTTGCATCTCCAAATTCGTAATGCGTGCTTCGTGTTGGTATGCTTCAATCATTGCTTCATTCCTGTTCTATGGAATGTGCGATGGAACACTTAAGGTCTGCTAAATATCAGTGTAGATTACAGCTACAATTCGGTCTTGAAATCCAAATATCATGTCTAGCAGCCCTGTGTGATCCATCGCACAGGGTTGTTTTTTTGTGTTAGGTCAGGCGATGCGCCAGCAGCGCATACCGGTCACGCCGGCTTCGGTCGTGCGCCGGATGGAAAACTTGAAGCCCGTCGCAGTCGTCCAGGCGTTCGTGTTCAGATTGCTGACCAGCGGCGCGAAAAATGAATCGCCGACCTGCATGCGCATGAACGGGTACTTGGGCTTCCGGCCGGCGACCGACGCGACTGGGATGGGAATATTGTGCTGAAGTGATATGTATGGGGTCATCGATGATCCTTTGTCTGCTCGAATGCTTGTGTTATCTCACAGTACCACCTGTTATTGCAATCTATATTTATATTGGCCAGAATAACGTCGGTCCGACACTAAATCCGCTTTGATATTGGAGACTGTATTACATGACCAACGAACCTTCGATATCGGCAAGCGGCACGACCATGCAGTGTGTACGATCCGTGATCTTCTCGACTGTGGGAGATCAACCAAAGCTGGATCGTCGAGACCACCTATGTTGACGACGGGGGCCGCACTTATCCGGCGTTCGGCACCAAGCGCGTTTGGGCAAGCCAGTCAGCATCATCAAGGCTGCAACCGATCCTAACAGGCCGGAGGGCAAGCGTGTAAACAAGGCGCAGCAGACGTTGGATGAAAGGAATGGGAGTACACCGAGCGTATGGTGAACGATTGGGACGGCGCGTTGGCCTGATATGCCGGGCAACCGGAAAGGCCGGTGGATCGCGCCACCGGCCTTGATGTTGGGTGGGGGATAGTCGTCATCCCCGGCCTTGTGGGTCGGTGGGTTTGCCAGCCGACATCAGGGCAGGCGGCGTTGGGCGCGACAATGCCATCACCACTTAAGCGGTCGCCCGCCGTGTTGGCCAATCCAATATCCGGCGCGGTGCAGGGCGCATTTAAGAGGGTCGCCATCGACGGACCGCGTTCCGGCTGTGCTGCTGCCGGGCCTTATCTGGCTCCAAGGTCCAAGCTGTCAATCTCGGTACCGTTGTTCACGCGGCACGAGCGACACTGACGCTCATTCCGCTTTCAGATCACCTACGTTGCGTACCGGCGCTTCGTCTTCGGCGACGTAGGAACCGGGAAGCGCGTCGTCGTCATCCTCCTCGTCGAATTCCAGGGCACGCCGCCTACCATCCTCATAGCGCCGTGCCAGGAGCAGGAAGCGCAACTCCAGGTAGCGCTCCTTCAGTGGGGTTCGAACCTTTTTATGCCTCGGCCTCGGCTGGCTGAACGACCTTGCCGCTTTCAAGATCGAGTCCATCCCGGTGATCTCGATCCCGACTTCTATGGCGTGCGCCTGGATGGCCGGCCAATCGTCTGACGAGATGATCAGGAAGGTCTTGAGGTGACGCTGGCGGCTTCGTTTGACCACGGTCGGCATCATCTGATCAAGGTAATCATTCAGCTTCGGACGGTCGCGGCGCGGCAGGCGGTCATGCAAAAGACAGAAAGCATGGACCTGCTGACCGACTGGGATATCGCAGGCAATGGCTGTCTCACGTGCCCTTTCTGCACTGTTCGTCGGCGAATCCGCGCATGCCGCCTGGAGTTGCTCCTGATCCATGTCTTAAAGGCCGGCGTCAATCCGGGCACGATAACCCGGCCCGCCAGTGATCACGACGTTGGCCGGCATGTCCGCCACCGCGACGCCACCATGGATCGCGATGTCGATCCGTCATTCCAGTATGGCTCCAGACATCGCACTGCCGCGATGGTGGCCGCGCCGGCCGTGTTGTGGCGATAATCTACATCGTCGGGCACCTCGCCACCGGCCAGTGCATGTGACGCGTAAAATCCCCAGTGCCGTGGTCGATCAAGGCGTCCCGGTCGGTCATCGAACAGAATGCGTACGACCCGGTTATCACCGACCGGGACAGGTTCGCTGAAGCTGATGAGCGGATTTGGTGGCGGCGGCAGTCTTGGACGGCGTGCCATGATGTGACCCCGTTCGTGCCCGCCCCGGCGTTGATCGAAGCAGGTCACTGCGGTGCTATCAGTTGAACTCGGCGCCGCCAAAGGAGTAAGGGACAAAAGCTCCATTTTCAACGCCTCATTGTTCTAAATAATACTATAGAATACTTTGTGGTTTTTATTTCAGAGTATTGCCGTCCAGGTGTTCGTTGCGAGCAATCGCAAATCGTAACCATTTGTACGCATACCCCGGCTGGCTAAATCTCATTCCGATGTACGTTCATGGATGGATTGCACAATTGAGTAACCAACAAGAACAAAGGATGTCGCTCACTCAACCGTGATGGCGCGGTTGGATTTCGCCTTTGCTCGCCGGCGTCGAAGGGTTGGGACCATCGATGCGCGCGTTGTGCGATGAAATTCCTGGGCCAGCCTGGGTTGGTCGCTCGTTACGAGGAAGCAGGACCGTCTTATGCGCCCGCCGCCGAACTTTGGTCTATCCCGATGAGGATACCGTGTTCGCCGGCGTCGGACGTGGGCCGATCAATTCACTGAGCCGGCGTTTTGCGTGGCGGCCCGCCTCTCCAGTCGGGTTGCCGACGTCGGGTGGACGATTGCCGCGACAACGCTGTCGGCGCTCCGGGAGAGCCAACGCGAGACTGCTCGATTTGATCACCGAGGTTGCGGCATCGCTTCCCCAACCGAGCGCGCCGATCTCTCTCACCGCATCGCCTCGATTCCGTAGCGGCGGACTGCCACGCGAAGGGCCAGGGTACCCCACGGCCCTTCGTCTTTTTGTTGTGGGCCGGCTTCACCAGCACGCGGCCCCCACGAACAAAGACCCGATCAAACCTTGAGGTCCGCACATGCCTGAACCATCCCATGATCCAGCACTCGCACTCGGCTACAGGCCGTCAACCATCAGAAAGCGCCCGAGCTATCGGATGTTGGGCGAGAGCGGTGAGTTTGGCATCGAATGCTGGCGCGATGATTCGGAACTCCCGACGACTTGGTAGCCGAGGAAATGCTCCTCTAGCCTTCATCGGTCATCCTCAAGCGGTTCGTCAAAATTATCGTACTGCGGGAAGACCTTGTGGGCGATCAGACGAGGATTGAAAGTGATACACAACGGCGCGGTCTCACTTAGCGGGGCGGCGCTAAGGCGAGCACGATGCAGGTCTCGATCACCTTGACCACACCCAATGGACTTTGCGGCACTGGTGCGCCGGACGGCGGAAATCGCCGGCGCTGGTCCTCGGTGGTGCACGTATGCTAGTACGTACGCTTCCGCTTCGGACGCCATGTGCATATCCGTGCTCACTGGCGGAGGCAACCCCGGCAGCTAGAACAGCCGTTCTGAGCGAGTGAAGTCGGCAGTGACGGCGCACCCCCAGCATCCGACTCGCTGCCCGATCCCGTGTCAACACAAACCGACCTCGTCCAAATGGACAGCGACCAACTCCGGCGACATATCTGATGCGCCTCGCTGTGCCGCTACGTGATGGTGTGCGGGTAGTTGGCGTTGTACGCGGTGGGATCGTCTATAGTCGTTATGCCGAGCAAGTTCGCGAATTCCTCGCCCGATTGCACGGCATGTTCAAGCATCTGGAAGTTGGCATGAACGATCTGTTTGGGAATGTCGTAGCGTTTTAGGTCGTGGGCACAATGCAAGAGCGCGCGCAACAACTTGGGGCTGATGACGCTGACCGGCTGGGCTGCTGCCAATGCCTCGAAAACCCACTGGAAGCTGTCGGTCTCGATCACCTTTATGCGGACTGATCTCGCCCCTTCAATCTCCACCAGCTTCTCGCGGACGGGTGGATCGATTGAGGTCACTATGATATAGACATTGGGGATGATTGCGCCGTTCTCTGACAATATCTCGTCGATGTCGGACAGGATGCCTCTGATGTTCTGGTCACTCGCACTGTAGCCGACGAACAGAAGCGGATGCTCGCTGAAGAACGTGGTGAGCTTGGCGCTGAGGTACTTTTTCCTCTTGGTGAACTCCTCGTAGTCCCCCTGGGTGAAGACGAGGCTGTTCGGCCCGGATACGCAGCCGTGAGTCTTGAACAGTTCACCATACAGTACGGTCGATCCCGCAATCACCTTCTGTCCGATGATCGGCTGGTTATCAGGGAACAGCAACTCCAGAAACTGGTCGTGATTGGTCGTGATGATCGCGTGCGGCTTGATCGCCTGCAACGCTCCGATCTCCGTTGCCAGCGGATGATCGGCCAAGTCTGTGATGGCGGCTGGGGTGATTGCCTTGAGGCGTTCGGCGATCTTGCATTTGATGTACGCGTCCGGCGGAACATCGCTCTCGAACATCGCATCCGGGAACTGGTTTTTCCCTTTGCTCCACGCCCATTCCGGGTAGAGGCGCGCAAACTCCTCGCCAATGAGCAGCGGCGATACGAGGGTCTGCTTGTAGTACGCGTACTCCCGCTCGATCAGCGGGCATCGCGCGGCAAGGTAGGCCAAGAGTTCGTCCCAACTCGGCCCCGAGAAGTACCGGCGAGACAGCCCTGATCCGACGAACAAGATGGGCGAGCATCCCATTTTTGAGACGCATGCGGAAAGGTCGCCATAGACCTGCAACCTGTATTGGGCGATGGTCGGATCAAGATCGTGTTGCGCCATAAGTTCGCGCGTAGACCGTTCCTGATTCGGCCTCAAGATTTTTGACGCTCTTGGTGATCAAGCGGATGCGAGTCATTGTGGCGCTGTATTGCGGCAGCCATAATGACAGGCCAATGCCTCGCTGACGCTGCATATCGACGATACCCTTGAAGGGTAACCAAGCATGCAGGATGGTCGTCGCGAATACTAGCCGGGCACGTCGCGCGGCCACGAGGTACCGATTCGATGTCCGTCGAGGCTGATCGCCAACCTGTTCCCCACCCGTGCGGATTCATTGCGGAACACGAAAATGCCATGCCCAAACGGGCTATAGCCATCGGTCCCCTGGTTGAAAAATTGGAGTCTACCCTTCAACAGTTCAATAGTCGCGTGCGATGCATAATCATGGAACCACGCGGCATCGGTGAACATCGGCAGCAAAGCTACGACAACGGCACCGTTTTTTTTAGCGGCTTCGTACGCCTTCTTGACCCAATCACTGAGGGCCGAGTAAGGTGGATTCATCCAACATACGCCGATCCACTCCTGTTTAAGTCCATCTTGCGCCGGCGTGAAGAACTTTTTACACTTTGCGAGTGGCGGGGTCGAACACACATCCAACGTAAAATGGTGGATGCGATGGTAGTGATCGAAGAACGCCTGCGGCGTGCCGTACTCATCGTTGGACGCCTTTGACCGCGCCCAACTCAGCATAGGCAGACCTTTGTTTCGGGTGGGTTCGATATCGGACCCAGCGACCTTGAACCAGCCGGCGCAGACCTCCCAGCCCGGCCAATGTTTATGCTTGCTACATTGAGCCAGAACCTCCTTGCGATGTGGATGCAATTTCAGCAGTTCATAGGCACTACTGCGATTGGTGACTCCGATCTGTGCAGCGAACACTATGAAGTGTTTGCCTTTGAGTCCGTGTTTCTCCGCCGCGATCCAGAGCCGTTCAGCCTGATCCAACCATTCCATCAGCACGGTCTTCCTGAATCTCCGAATGCCATTTTCGCGTTCGGCAATACGCCGATTACAGGCGCGCCCCTCTCGGAGCAACTGATTCAGTGACGGAACGTGTCTGGATCGTCCGGACAGGTCACGCAACTGCACGGATCGCAAGACCGGTGTCGCCGCCCGTTCGATTGATCGCGTTTTTTTTGTAATCCTCCCGACTGCACCCTTCACCTGAACTCCTTTGGGAGCGTTATTCTGCGTGCGGCGGGGTCCGAGCTTCCGGCCCGCGTTCAAACCAGCATTTGCGATTGGCAATGATCCGTCGCCCACAAGTCCCCCGCGCGTTTCGTGTGGCGGCACAGCCTCACTCTCTCGACTGCGCCACCCCCCGGAAACTAGGTTCCCACGCTAGAAATAGCGAGCGCCTCATCGGCTATGGCTATACTATAGAATCATAATATAGTTGCACTTGACAAAACAGTGTTTCGTGCTATTTACTGCCATTATCATCGATACTTTGTCAAAAGTCGTTGTGTGGTATGGGTTGTTCACCGTAACTATATCTAGCAAAGCTGGAATGCATTAGCGGTTCAGCGGGATTCGCGGAGTCGCCAGCCTCCCATCACGTTTTAGAGAGTATTGAAATTCCACCCTTTCCATCGATGGGCGGGAGCCGGATTGCGGGTTTGTTTCTGCCCGGCATTGATCGGGGCTGGTTCGATGACGGGTTCGCTTCGCCTGAGTGTCCGTCAGGAGACTTCCTAAGTCATTTGAATCGGTTACCGGCTGGCGGGGTCAAAGCTTGAACCGGCTTAATCAACTGTGATTCGATACGCGGCACCGATTCGTGAGGTGTCCGATGTGGACGACGGAGAACCGCCCGCGCTACGACCGTGACAGGTTGCGCTATCCGAGCGATCTCACCGACGCGGAGTGGCAGCCTGTCACCCACTGCATGGGCATCCAGCCGGATCAGACTGATGGAACAGAAGAAGCAGTATCCTGACTTACGGTCAGAAGATCGAGTGGATGGAAGCGCTGCGCCAGATTGAGACCGCTCAAGGCATTGCGCGAGGCGCGGCTATCTGTTCCGGTCGGTGCGTGATCGGCCCGCCGATCGAGAACCAGTCGAAACATGGCAGAGCCGGGCCGTCTTTACCCGCATCTCCGGCCGTGACGCAGGCCCCGCCGTAGCCGGTGTGGCGCTCGCGAACTAGCCAGTGTCGTCCGTTGGTGCTGCAACCATGGCATCGGCCATCACCGGGATGTTCAGGTCAGGCGGTACCGGCTGTTCTTCTTGCTGACGCCGGCCCGGCGTATATCGCGTCGGCAGTTGCAGGCTGCCTTTGGAGAGATGCTGCGCATGAGGCCCTATCACTTTGACCGAGCCACTGGAACTCACCCAATGTTGTTGCCAACGGCGTGTTGGCGGCGCTCCGAAAGGGCTCTTTCGATCGTGCCGAGATTCGGCACCTTGTCGTGGCTCACGAGATCGGGCCGGCCATCGAACTAGCCATCGCTTTGGCCGAAGACCCGGCCAGAGGCGTTCGGCAGCCACCGTGGTGCGCCGGGTTGCACCTCACTGCGTTTGCAGACGCACTCACGCGCGGGCGCCGGATGTGGACCTCGAACAACGGGCATGGCATTGGCTTCTACCGCACCTTGGACGCGCCCGAGGTACGCGACGACGTCTATCACACGCTGTTCCGCAGGCGCCGGTTTCTGGATCGTGATTGAAGGACGATCGAAGGGGACACACACACTTGAGTTTGGTGGACATTCTGCATCACCCGACTTTACGATCAATACGCACGATGTCCTTCATATTGTCTAAATTGCCTAAGTGTCCGTCCGGAGACTTCCGGCGTCATTTGAATCAGTGATGCCAACCGCCGCCATGCCAGCCACCGCCGTGCCAGCCATGCCCGCCACCACCATTATTACTGGCGGCGACGCCGACCGCCGCGCCGAGCAGCACCGCCAGGAAGCCCGTGGCGACCGCCGCATTGGTGTTCTGCTGGGCGTTCCACTGCGCCTCGTACGCGGCCTGCTGCTGCAAGCCAGGAACCGCCGCACATGCGTTCTGATCACCGACATTGCACTGGGCCTGGGCC
>Ga0206907_1033_pt2 | contig 20535 bp, 23 predicted proteins | sample Alteio_BWOrgHeat_80_FD_152951 | JGI IMG/M metagenome (GOLD analysis project Ga0206907, IMG submission 152951) | Enriched cells from forest soil in Barre Woods Harvard Forest LTER site, Petersham, Massachusetts, United States -... | ecosystem: Environmental > Terrestrial > Soil > Temperate forest >...
GGATGAGAAAGGCAATCCGCCGGCACACACCTTGCTTGAGGAATGGATGAAGATAGATTTTTTTCCAATTCTCCTTATTCAAGAATTATCCGTTTTATTTCCTTTTTTGCCTTGGGAAGATTCAGGTCCAGTGGTCATTACCTGTAACCTATTCGGTAGGATGTATATGCCTGGAATAGATTTCCATCATTATTCCTTTGGAGGCGCTCTCAGTAGTTATACAGGCATTTTAATTCAACTTGCTCTAGGGAACTTAACACTCGAAGAAACGAGCAGGAGCTCTCCTTCAATGCTCAAGCCTCTTCCTTTTGAAACAGAGCGGCTTCGAATCAAACGCAAAGCGGCTAGCCATTGGAATAAAAAAACCAATTCCCCTTTAACTCCACTTGAAGATGTCGAACAACAACTTTGTGTTTTCTATGAAAATCCTCACGGCCTCGTTTTTCATAGTGCTATGGCGGCATTTCATACGCTTGATTTAACAGTCAATCCGAATCTCAAATCCACCAAACCCTGGCTGATTGAAACGCACGTGTACTTTGAAAATATGCGTTTCTCTGTATCACCACTGGATCCTTCTGCTACTTTTATTTACACAGGTATCAATACCCATGAGGAATCTTCACTCCAACAGGCTTTCCATTCTCAACAATATCGCGGCCTTTTACTTGAACCGATTGCAAACAATGCAGGATGGGGAATTCGAAAACCTCTTCATACGCATCGTCCTGGGACAGTGACCGTGATTGATATGGAGAAAGTCATCAACATGATTTTTCAACAAGATTATGCAGAGCCCTTTTATCTGGTTATTGATAATACACACTTAAGCATCACCTGGAGACCAGAACTTCTCTGGCAAGGTCGCCCTTGGCCTCATAATTTATATATCGTGATTTATGAAAGTCTTCAAAAATATCATCAGTTTGGAATGGATTTAACACCCGCCGGTTTTATGCAGGTGTTTGGTCCCGATGAAGAATCTGCTCAAACTTTACAAGAAGTGCTCAAACAATCGAGACATCTTTGGGGAACAACGCCTTCTCTACGAGCTATGACACAACTTCAAACATTATGGCAGAAGCATCCTCTCAACGAGATCCAAGATCGGGCTGAAATAATGCATGGCAATGCGATGCAACTTGCAAAACACTTACAGCTCCTAAGCACTATTTATTCTTCATTAAAAATTACGATTCACTATCCTGGACTCCCTACGCATCCAGAACACGAAATTGCTCAGCGACTTTATCCAACAGATGGACTTTTTATACTCATCGATTTTCTTACACTGAACGGTCGTAATCTATTTTTAGAAACTTTTTTTAATTTAGCGAGAACTCATAAAGTCCCTACTTCTTTACAAGATAGTTTCGGATATCCAACAACGTCGGTTATGGAATTTTCGATTGAAGAAACAGGTCTTTCTACATTGCGTTTCGTTGCCGGAGAAGAAGGGCAAAAAGCGCTGCAAAGACTTTTAAAGTTGCTTGATGCTACATTTCATCAACTGAATCAACCGCATCATCACACATCGGAACACTCCGTGAGTGCAAATGCGTGAACAAGTTATTTACCTTTGGGAAACTTTAAGAACTCCTTTAACTCCGCCACTATAATCGTGTCTTTACCGTTCCATTCAAAGATAAGAATACGGTCCTTAAAACAATGCCGAATGGCTTGTGGACTAAAAACGGCCGCGCATTGTCCTTTGTCATGACGAACACTGTCATAGACAATTCCTTCGGCACCTTGATTCCAGAGTTCAAGAGCTAATGCCTGCGAAGCCACATAATGCGTCGGATGATACAGAGCCGCCTGTTCTTTTTTGAAACCCCGTAGATCATGAAGATCAGCATCGACTTCACTTCGCATTACACGCATTTGCAGAGTCATGGGTCCTTGTTTGGTGGCTTGAAGAAATTGAATATGGTGATGGGCTTTCTCATAAATCGCTGTCGTTTGCGTCGATGCCGTATAAAAAACGCCGAACGTGCCATTGCTAAAACGACCTTTGGCGAAATGCGAGAAAGCGCTTTTAATATCAGGAGAAGCGGTTTTTAAAAAATGATCTCCCGGTCGTAGCACGATCACTTCTCCTCGCGCTTGACGTTCGCGAGGATTGGTCATCGATTCCAAGGCATTCACTGCCGCTCGATCTTCAGGCTTGGTTACCCGTTCAAATAAATTTACATCAGGATAGCGAGTAGAAATAATGCGCCATGACCGTTTCCAATGGACATGGTGCACAGGAATAGGAGATTGTTTTTTAGACGCCGCGTTGTGCATCGAGGTACAACCGAACTTCGTAGAGGTTTCTCACATGCCCCTGCATCATGTAGGTCAACGCCGAACGACCTCCAAACGGAATTGCTGCATTTGGCTTTTTCACCCACCCATCGGCAGCATGGGGATCAGGTAATAAAATTTGTAACGCTTTATAAATTCCCAAAATATAGGAAATGCGTTCCAACGTATCCGGAGACAACTTCGTTCCATGTCCCGATTTCCAATGATGATACGTCGAGGTCGCTGGAACTCCCAGTAAACGCATTTGCTCTTCACGCGTTAATTGCCAAGCTTCAGCAATATTAAAAAACGTTCGCAAGCCCGGGCCTGCAAGTTTACGCGTATCCAAATCTTTGATGGGGACGACTATCGTCATGGTTAAAGTATAAATCCAATTTTGGACTTTGTCAATGTTTTTGGACTATTCTGAATTAATGGATAATTCTTTGATAAGAATCATCAAAGGCCTACACTTCAACCAGGCTTTACTACCCACTCCTCCATCTTTTGTCCCTAAAAAACGAGCCTTTTCTTCACGAGTTCGTCATATTCCTTCTTTATCATAAAGCACTAGGAATCCTAGAGATGTATTTCAAATCATTTATCGCCTTGGTCCTCAGCTCTGCTCTTGTTTTGGAACTTGTTCCACAAAAGTTAGCTGAAGCATTTTCCTTAATAGACTCTCAAACCTGCCCTGAAGCTATCCAAAGCCAAGCATTAATTTTGGCGGAGAAAACGTTTACATGGCCAGCCATTCATCGGAGCGCGAAACAATTCTTAATGCAGGCATTCGTCTACAACTTTCTCCCACTTCTGCTCGGAGTAGGGTCAAATCCTATATTGCAACGAATAGAAAAAGATGAAGAGCCAAGAAATAATCCTGAAGAGCCCGACAAATCAGAGCAAAATACAAATTTACAAATAACAATAGATCACATTGAACCCATAATTAAGCAAGCTCGTTATCTTCGAACTGTTATGTCTTGTGATTGGATGACCCTTCGCGTCATCGTTGGAAAAATAATTGGACTAGAAGAATCTTGTGTGGAAACAATGAAATCCATTCCTGTCTTAGACGATATCGTATGTGTATTTGAAGAATTACCGACTCAAGCATCAGATGAGGAATTGGATGCCGCCACTGTGAAAGCATTTAATAGGGCATTAGGTGCAATTGGAAGTATTTTTTTATCTCAACCCTCCTTCTTAGAATGGTTATCTGATAATGTTTTAGGGTTGCAAATCGGCTTTTTAAATTGGATTTACCGATACGCAGCAACTAAAAAAATGCGCCTTCCGTTATCACATAAAAATGAAATACTCTTCAGAGGAAAATCATTTGAACCAGAATCTAAACAAGAAATTGGTTTAAAACCACTTCGAAAAAGAAAATTATTATTAACCGCGCATCACGACCTAGAAATTCAAAAACGAGTTCGTCTCGATTTATTGGCTTTGATTGAGAACCATAAAGAACTTTCCAATAAAAAATTGGCTGATTTAGCGAATAACATGTTTGAAAATTTTTTAAATGATCAAACTCAGTATCAACCATTTGATTTTGGGGATATTATCTTTTGGCGTCAGCATCGGGAGAGTTTAAAACGATGTGTATTGCGGAGAGTTACGATCCTGACAACTGACAAATATCGTCAACAAGCCGATCGATTTTTAAGAAACCCAAAATACCAAGAACTCAAACATGCACCTATGGCCAGACTTCTGAATCAAAAAATTAAAACAGATCCGGAGGATGGCATCTCCCCACTTAAACCCAAAGATGTATGGCAATATCGTGAAACAAACGGTCTCCGAAATAAAACACAAAAGCAACATCCAGAAATTAATAGCCTTCTTGATCATCCTAACATCGGCTGTGACGTACGCAAATTAATTCAGCAGAATCGATCTTTATTAGTCGATACCGTCGCCTGGATTGTTAACTCGACTTATTATTTATTTATAGATGAACTTTATCTTGGAATTACGGCAACGCAAGTGCTCGATCAACGCATTCGTGTTCCCACAGGAAAACCTAAAAAATGGCAGGCCGATTCAGAAGACTTCGATGCCATTGTAAATTTCTTAGAAAAGGCAGATCTCGATCAATTACCTATCGCAATTTTAAACTTACCTCCATGGGCCATTATGGATGCAAAGATTAAAGATTATTTGACGATTCTTATGTCCACCGAAACTCATTCGGCGTTATGTGAGATAATCCAAATGGTTTTGAATCCACAGATAACGATTCAACCACAACATCAAATTAGGCGCCTCAAAGAGCGAGCCTGTCTTTCGATGACAGTGACGGGTGCATCGCCTATGCGTTTTGCATGGGAGAGAAAGTCATCGGATGCAAAGGGTTATGAACCTTACAATCCCAAAAATCCTTCGAACATTATCAAACCCAGAGTAGGGACTCGGCCTACGGTTTGGAATTACAGGGGCACTGCAACCAATCATTTTGGTTCTCAGATTACCCAAGAAACGTCAGTGATCGTTTTACACGAGACAAGGCAATTTATCCATTCCGGAAATGTATGGAGTTCAGACGAGGTATTGATTGAAATATGCCAAAACGTAATGGATTATGCACGCCCAGCTATATTAATCATCGATGAACGGGGATGGTTTGCCACAAGAGAAACGATCCAACACATGATTCCGATGCTTCAACAATTACTGCATGAGGCTGATCAATGGATATTCATAAATGAAACCCGACCCAGAGACTTATATCAACGACTCACGATTGAAAAAAGTCTAATCGTAGACAGCTAAATCCTCCTGATTGAGGAGATAGTTGTGTGACAGCGAAGGTCCTTTCTTACAGCACCTTACATCCGGGGCCGAAGGTAATGTGGCGGGTCGCGAGGCGATGGACGATCGTGGGTTCATGCGTCACGATAAGCATCGTGAGTCCTTCTTTTGCAAATTCTTCTAGTACTCCCACAATTTCCCCTTTCATCGTCGGATCTAAACTTGAGGTAGGCTCGTCCAACAACAAGGCTTTGGGCTTCATCGCAAGCGCGCGAGCAATGCCGACCCTTTGTTGTTGTCCTCCGGATAACGCATGAGGGTAAAGTGAAGCTTTGGCTTCCAAATCAACTCGCTTTAATAAAGCCGCGGCTTGCGATCGCGCCTCTTCTACCGAATATCCCAAAACTTTAATAGGCGCTAATGTCAGATTTTCTAATACTGTTAAATGAGGGAAGAGATTAAAAAACTGAAATACAAATCCAAGTTGTTGACGCAACGCCACGATCTTATCGTGATGACGATCTTCGTCCATTCCAGCTGTCACTGTAATATCTCCCACATGCACCAACCCTTCTTGAAAAGGTTCAAGATAGGTCAGACAACGCAAGAAAGTGCTTTTCCCAATTCCTGACGGGCCTTGAAAAATAACCCGCTCGCCCTGTTCAATGCGCAGCGAAAGATTTTCAATGATGGTATGGACCCCAAACCGTTTGGTGAGATTGCGGGTTTCGATGCAGAGGGACATTAACGCGACTCCAATTTCGGATTTCGGAATGCGGATTTCGGATTCCAGGTTTGTCTTATTACAAAAAGACTCAAATCCGGAGATTTGGAATGTCTAGACTGCTCAAGAAAATATTGAGTACAAGCTTTTTTTCTACGGGAACTCCTTAATTCCGAAATCCGCATTCCGAAATCCGAAATTTTAATGAATCGCATGTCTTTTCTTCTCCAACTGTTTCGACCACAATGCCAAGGGATAACTCATCAGGAAATACAAAGCAGCCGTCACAATGCCCAATTCCAAGAAACGATAACTGGCGGTTGACGATAAATTATAAGCCCGCGTCAGTTCAGTGACGGTAATCACTGAGACAATCGACGTATCTTTAAACAGCGCAACAAAGTCATTGGTACTGGGCGGCAGGATCGTTCGAAAAGCCTGAGGCAAGAGAATATGCCATAAGCTTTGTCGATGGGTTAATCCCAAGGAGCGTGCAGCTTCCTCTTGCCCTTTGGAAATAGAAAGAAGTCCTGCACGGTAAATCTCCGCTTCATAGGCTGCATAATTCATTCCCATTCCTAATACGGCAGCGATAAAGGCATTGAGTTGAATGCCAATCGTCGGTAATCCGTAATACAACAAATAGAGTTGAACGAGTAAAGGCGTGCCACGTACCACTTCGATGAAGGCACTACATAGTTTTTGAGTCAGCCATGGACCATACAGTTTTCCAAGACATAATCCCCATCCTCCGAAGATAGCTAACGCCATCGAGAGAATCGAAATAATAACCGTCATGCCAGCCCCTTTTAAAAGCAGGGGCACATAGGATGCCCAATGTTTTTCTAGAAAAGGAGAAGAAGTGTTTTTTTTATTTTCCGCCGCTAAAGCACGCTGGTCTTCATTCCACAAATTCCATTTACGATAAATCGCTTCGAGTTCACCTGATTGCTGAAGCGCATGAATAGCATCATTAAGTTTTTCGCGCAACACAGGAGAATCTTTTCGTATACCACCTGCATAAAGTCCATTTCCGACGGGTTCGCCCACATTTTCCAAAGCAGGATTAGGACGCGCGTACCACACAGCAATTGGAATATCCAAGAGAACAGCATCGGTACGACCTAAAGCCAAGTCTTCGTAAATTTCGACGGGGGAGGGATAAGCCATGGGCGTCATATGCCCATCGTCCGTCATCATAAGAAGTGCTAAGGATCCCGAGAGCGTGCCAATGCGATGTCCCCGCAAATCCATAAACGTGTGGAATCGCTGATCCCCTTTACGAACCGTAATCTGCTCGGCAAATCGATAATAGGGCTGCGTGAAGTCGATGACATACTGGCGTTCGGGGGTAATTTCCAAACCATTAAACGCCACATCAAAGTCACCTCGTAAAAGAACAGGAACCAATTGTTCCCAAGGCGCTTGAATCACGTGAGGACGAACCTTTAAATAACGCGCCAGCGCGTTCATCACATCAACCTCAAAGCCAATGGTTTGTGAAGGATTTTGAGGATCAGGAAAAATATAAGGCTCGCCTCCTGTCGCATCAGCACCCCAACGGAGTTCACCGGTCTGCTCAACACGATGCCAAGCCTCGCTTGCACTCGTCCAGGAAGACATTAAAAATAATGTTGCCAGTAGAATTTTGGATTTCGGAATGCGGATTTCGGAATTAAGGTAGAGCTTCATAAAATGAATATTTTTTCGCGTTGTGCATCTATCTTATGTAATGGATAAGAATGAACTCAAAGAAAGAACGAAACGATTTAGTCTAAATTGCATCCACATTATTGAATCGTTACCTTCAAATCGCACTACAGAGGTAATCGCTAAACAACTCATTCGCTCTGCAACATCCGTAGCCGCTAATTATCGTTCTGCTTGTCGTGCCAAGTCACTTGCTGATTTTATTTACAAGATCAATATTGTCGAAGAAGAAGCGGATGAATCTCACTTTTGGATCGAACTACTAATAGACCTATATCCTAATCAATCCACCTTGCTTTCTTTGAAAGACGAAGCAAATCAGCTTACTGCAATCTTTACTGCTATTGGCAAAACATCAAAAGAACGCCGTTCACCTTAATTCCGAAATCCGAATTCCGCAATCCAAAATTACATTAGAAGGGATAATTAATTCCGACAAAAACAGCTGGGCCTTCTTTACCGATACCTACTTCTACAGAACCGACGACATTGGGTTTCACCGCTGCCCGAAATGCTGCGCCATAAACAGGACGAATATCTTTTCGTTGCATATGAGGTAAGGTTGGAAATACCGTTCCTAAATCGACGAAGGGTCCCACTTCAAAATTCGTCTGAATGCCCATTAAAGCGAGCGACGCGATCGTGATGCGGTGTTCGATATTAAAAACCAATCGCCCGCGATCCGCTAAGCGACTGTCTCCATAGCCTCGCAAGGTATCCCGTCCACCGATGGAAGGGTATTCATAAAAAGGGATATTAGGGCCATTCGCATATTCATACAATCCACGAATAATGGAGACATGTTTGGGATTGCTCCAGGGAAAAAACCGTTTTCCTTCCACCCCATAGCGCACAAAATCGGCATCGCCGCCTAATGCCCCAAATGTTTTCTCAGTGAAAAATTCACCTGAACTTCCGTAGGAAGGAGTAACTGGAGAATCACGCGTATCCCACAACAACCGATACTCCATCGCAAATGTATTTTCCGCTTGGAGACCGGGAAGATTGGGGTGAACCAGCCGAAGATCGTTCGTTTCAGGAATCACATTATCTCGTACTGAAACTCGACGGAAACGTGCTCCCACAGTGGTTCGCCAATGCTCAAAAAAATTGATTCCCGAAGCGACACGGAACTTTGCTTCCTCTTCCGTGAATCCACCCTCATCACTTTCACGCGTATTAGGGCCTATTCCATAAAAGCGTTGAGACGCATCTACTTGAAAACCGCCCTCGACACGAAAATAGAGGAGCTTATCCAACGCCGCTGCATTTTCATAACGCATCCGCGCTTCACGATTTTCATGTTGCGAGATACTCGTGATGGCAAAGAGCTGACTCGAATCGGTTGGATAAAAGTAATACCGCATCGTTCCGGTTTGACCAAACAACTCGTTATAGGTATAGGACGGAGCCATCAAATGACGGATGTGCTTTTGGGCATCTGCTAAAACCAAAACAGGAAGAATGCCATAGGTGGCTCCTGCATTGGGATCGGTCGAGAGCGCAGGAAGCCAAACGAAAATATTGTCTTTCCACGTCGTAGTCATCACATCAGCGACTTTGCTAAAAAATTTCTCCGAACCCGATTTAGGTTGTTCCATTTTTTGTGGAGGTTGAGGCATGGCTGGGGCCGTTAGGGGCATAGCCTCCGTTTGTGGCGCACGCACTTTAGGATTGGGTTTTGAAACTTTACGAATGACACGCTCCGCTGGGGTAAATACCACCGTTTGAGCTGGAGCCATAATGATTTTCCGTGCATTCGTAATATGTTCGTGCGCGTTATGCATCCGTTGACGAACTTTGGCTAACCGATTGCGTGTTCGAGTCAAAAAGGTCGATTTAGAGGTTGACGTCGAATTAGGAACCTCATAGGTATCACTTTGCTTGGTAGGTGCTATGGCATAGGATGCCGAAACAATACCCCAAAAAAGAAGTCCAACCAAAACTGAAAGGGATGTCCGACGCAAAAAAGGAAGAAAAATCTTAGAACTCACTCCATCACCTCTAGTCGATGTGATCAGGGTAATAGCAAGTTCTAGTCGTAGTACTCAATGCCTAAATGCGTAATGAGCTCTTCATTGCGCAACCATCGCAATGTATTTTTGAGTTTCATCAACTGAATAAATAAATCGTGTTCAGGATACAACCCAGGGGCAACCATAGGGCTCTTAAAATAAAACGAGAGCCATTCTTGGATACCGGACATATTGCAACGATGCGCTAAATCCATAAAGAGCGCTAAGTCGAGGACGATCGGCGCTGCCAAAATAGAATCACGACACAAGAAATTGACTTTGATTTGCATCGGATATCCCATCCAACCAAAGATATCGATATTGTCCCAGCCTTCTTTGTTATCGCCACGAGGAGGATAATAATTAATGCGAACAAGATGGTCATAATTGCCATACAAATCGGGATACATGTCCGGTTGCAAAATGTGTTCTAAGACGGACAATTTAGATTCTTCTTTGGTCTTAAAGGCTTCAGGATCTTCTAACACCTCTCCATCTCGATTTCCCAAGATGTTAGTTGAGAACCAACCATTAAGTCCAAGAAGACGCGCTTTGAATGCAGGAGCCAAAACCGTTTTCATAAACGTTTGACCTGTCTTGAAATCTTTTCCTGCAATAGGAAGACCTAAGGTGTGTGCCAATTCCATGATGGCTGGAATATCAACAGACAAGTTCGGTGCACCATTGGCATAAGGAACACCCGATTTCAGCGCCGCATACGCGTAGATTTGACTCGGTGAAATATCTGGAGAGTCGCTCTCTAATCCGGCTTCAAAGGAAGCGACAGATTGATGCACAGCTGTTGCTACTTGATACTTTTCTGTTGAGCCACACCACACCATAACGAGACGGGCTAAACCATTGGCTTTTTTAAAATTTGCAATATCGGCCATCAGCTGTCGGGCCAAATCCATTTTGGATTTTCCTTTTTTCACATTAGGGCCCGTAATTTGAGAGACATACGCCGTATCAAAAACAGCAGCCATAGGTTTAATTTTTTCAAGTTCTCCTCGCAAAGGAGCTAAGTGCGCCGCATCTAGCACACCTGCTTTGGAAGCGGCTTTGTACATGTTGTCAGGAAAAATATCCCATCCTCCAAATACAATGTCTTTTAAATCCGTGAGCGGGACAAATTCATTGATTTTGGGGCTGCGATGTTCTGTGCGTTTTCCCAAACGAATTGTTCCCATTTGCGTCAAAGAACCAATCGGCTTGCCTAATCCTTTGCGGGTTGCAATCACGCCTGCAATAAACGTACTGGCCACAGCCCCTAGCCCTGGCATTAAAATTCCCAATTTGCCTTTCGCAGGCTGAATCGCAGGAGGAATGGGAGTGTGATGCGAAATGCGCTTTGTTTTTTTCATAGAAATAAAATCCTTTTTATGGTTTTTGAATGGCTGTAATAGCCTCTTGTGCCCGTTGACGAACCACTTTCGGGCGTTTCTTATCGTTGGCGACTTGTTGCAAAATGGGAATTGTTTCTTTGGCTTTGATTTCGGCAAAAAAAGTACAAATTTGATCACTTAAAAAACTATTTTCCTCAAGGGCTTGGGTAAGCTCGGGAATCGCTATCCGATCTCGCCTTTCACGAATCAAATCCAAAGCGGCCTGACGACGTTCAGCATATTGAAGATCTTTGCCTCGAATATTCGTGACAATAAAGGCTCCGGGATAGGTACTCAACCATTTCTTATTGTGTTCGTAGATGGCAAGTGCTTTTGGATCTTTTGGCGGTTCCGCAAAACAGAAAGAAGAAAAAGGCGTCAGACCTTGCCTACCGACAGGCAGGCGCCCAACGAAAGACCCAGACAATAAAAGACACCCGGTCAAAAAAAATGGTTTCAGAGACATACGAAGGATTATACCTGAAGGTAGATGAAGATGGCCTTTCGGTTGTGGGGATAGATGCGGGTTAAAAATGTAGCGGTCTTTGTCTCTGCGAGAGCAATACAAATGGGAATATCCGGACTCTCAAAGGAAGCAGAGAGCGTTGTCCCGACTGATTTAAGAAGAGGGACTTTTATCCAAGATTGACCTGTCCACTCCACATGCATCACTTCGCGGGCGCCTATCAAGCGTTGACTATCATCGAGGATATAGGCCGGCAGAGAAGTCGCGGTCAAGAGACTATGAAGGATATGAGACCAAAATGTTCGATCCTCAAGAAATTGATTTTGGAGTCCTTGGATTTCGGATTCCCGACGATGGAGTGACTCCTCAAGTTCCATGCTTTGAGATTGCCGACGTTGATATTGGACGATCCATGTCCAAGTCGTATATTTCCAAAGCAAAATCGTTCCTACGCCCCATCCACTCGCCAGAATCAAAAGCAACTGAATTCGAGAGGCAGGATATTCCAAAAAAGACCGATGAGGATCTCGTGCCAACGTGCGTTGCCAATCTAAAACGCCGGCCTCTCCTAATTGATCTCTCATGTATTTCGTCGTTTCTTCCACAAGATGATCGACGTGATGTTGTGACTCCGACAGAATATGCGTAGAGAGATACCAAATCACTCCTAAAAGAAACCCCCACAATCCTACCCAAGAATAAAAAAGAATGGTCCATCGTCTAGGCATTGAGACCGCCTTGTTGAAAACTGAGCCATAACGGTCCGAACAAAATGAGAAGAATCGCTGGGAAAATAAAAAGAAATAACGGAATTAACATCTTAAAAGGTGCTTGAGCAGCTTTGGCTTCTAAGCGATAAAAGTGCATTTGTCGAAGTTGTTGTGCTTGTGAAAATAAAAGAGGCGATAAAGGACTTCCGAGACGTAAGCCCTGCTGAATAATGCTAAGCGTATCGGAGAAAGCAGTACTTGAAAAACGCGATGACAATTTTCCCAGAGCTTGCACACGAGAAGTTCCGACCGAAAGATCTGCCAGGACCCGTTCCAATTCCTGACGTAATAGTCCTGGCGGACCCCATCGCACGTAATAGCACAAGGCTGTTTGAAAATCGAGGCCTGCCCGAAGAACCGTAGCGAAAAGCAATAAAGCATCGGGTAGTTCACAAATCACTTGTTCTTCTCGACGCTTACATCGATGATAATGCCTAAGGGATTTCCAATTCATACACTGTTACTCTGTTGTCCATTTTGAAAGAACCAAAATCCACCGCATGCCTGTGATCAAACTTAAAATGGCATAGACCATCATTCCCCGTCCGAGCCCTGTCGTATATAAGGGCTTCAAAAGTTCCGGAGCAATACAGGTAAAGCCAAGAATCAGCACAAGAGGCAATCCCATCAATACAAATCCCGAAAGTTTGGCTTGCATCGTTAAGGCACGACATTTTTCTTGAAGAACTGCACCTTCTTTAAAATCCTGAACCAAAATCTCGAGCATCTCTCCTAACGAAGCGCCTGTTTCTTGTGTAATCAAAACAGAGGCTTGAAATAAACGCGTGGCTCGTCCGGGATACTGTTGACTGAATGTAGACAATGCCGATGCCCAGGATTCTCCGGTCTGTACCTGATGCAAAACCAATCGCCATGAAACCGCCATAGGGCCCTGTTCTTTTTCAGCAACCGTTTGAATCGCTTGGAGAAGACCCATTCCCGAGCGAAGGGCTTGGGCTATTTTTTGAAATGAGATTTCTAATTCTCGCGCCATACGATCGTTCATGTCGACCACACGCCAGTTTTTTCAAACTGGCCCTGGTGATAACGAAAAAGTTCTTGGGTCAGAATACGATCTTGTTCTAAACCCGTGATTTGAAGGATGGACGTCACACGTCGTGTGCCATCAGCGAAACGAGACTGATGAATAAGAACATCCACGGCGCGCGCCACATAATCACGAACCACAGAAATAGGCAATGCAATATCTGCCATGAGGGCTAGGGTTTCTAGTCGCGAAAGCGCATCGCGTCCTGAATTGGCATGCACAGTCGTTAACGAACCATCGTGGCCGGTATTCATGGCTTGGAGCATGTCTAGCGTTTCCCCTCCACGACATTCTCCGACGACAATACGATCAGGGCGCATGCGTAGTGCATTGGTGACCAATCGACGAATAGAAATAGCCCCTTGGCCTTCGGCGTTGGCCGGACGACTTTCCAAACGAACCACGTGGGGTTTTTGCAGTTGCAGTTCTGCCGCATCTTCGATAGTGACAATACGTTCCCCGTCGGGGATTAACGAGGATAAGGCATTGAGCAAGGTGGTTTTGCCACTCCCGGTTCCTCCGGAAACTACGATATTGCGACGATCATGAACAATCTGTTGAAGAAAATCCGCCATTGGCCTATCCATCGTTCCCAATGGGATAAGGTCTTCTAATTGCAAACGTTGGGTAATAAATTTTCGAATCGTGAGAATAGGCCCGTCTAATGACAGTGGGGGAAGGATCACGTTCACCCGGGATCCATCAGACAATCGTGCATCACAGAGTGGCATACTTTCATCGACGCGGCGACCCGTCGGAGCCACAATACGATCAATAATATGGCGAAGTTGCTCCACGGTTTCAAAAGAGCTAGCAGAAATATAAAGCTTGCCTCGCTTTTCGACATAGATCGTGCGAGGACCATTCACCATAATTTCGCTGATGTCAGGATCTCGCAACAAAGGCTCTAAAGGTCCTAGCCCCAAGAGATCCTGTAGCACATGATGAAAAGCAACTTCGCGTTCTTGATGCGAGAGAGATTCTGGAATATGCTCCGCCAAAACGTGCTCAATCGTTGCGGTGGCTTGCGAAGTTGAAAGTAATTTTCCTTCTCGATTGACTAAAGCATCTAATGCAGGCGCAGCCGATCGTTTTAATTGCTGTTCCACCTGTTCGCCTGATGAATTCGCACCTGAATATCGGAGCTGATGAAGACGATCCAGAATCCCCGCAGGATGCGTCGCCAAGAGAGGTTCATATAAGGACCAAGGGAAATGCAATGCCGTGAGGCGCTGCTGGCAAATCGTAGACCATGGATTTTCAGCGGTGGATTGTTTTCGAAGATCAATGATTTTTTTTGCATGATCCAAGATCACAATTGTTTCATTGTCTTTGCGTCGCTCCATGGGCCATAGAATAAAAACCCAATCAAACACGGAAGTCACCTGCTCTAGAATTGTTTGCAAAGATTCAGGATCTAAAATGGCTGAGGATAATTCTCCACGCACCGAAAGTCGATGCACAGGCAAAATGGCATTGCGAATCAGCCCAGGAGAAAGTCCTTTAAAACAGGTACTCCACTCCAAGAGATCAAAAGAAATATCATCAGTCGTAATAGAAAAATCGCTGTACGCATTCCAGATGAGTACCGTTTCTTTTTGACGCGTCAATGTTGTTTCGATGACTTTGAGAAACGGTTCAATGAGATCTCGCTCCTCAGGGGCCGCTGTTAAAACAAAAATCGTTTTATTCATCGCCAACCGCCTTGAGCACTACCGTGAGTCGTCCTTGTTCTCGCGCCTCAATCAACACCTGCGCTTCGGGCATTGTCACAGGAACCGTAAGCACTTGAGGCAATGATTCTTCCATGGGCCGAGGATTTTCTTCAGAAGACATTGAGACATTTGTATTCGGAAGTCCTAAAAGCGCTTTATCGACTGATAACACATGCAATGTCGGGAAAAGAAGATGTGTTGGCTTTAGATCTGCGCTCGTAAAGAGCGCGATCGTGTCACCGGGATGAATCCAGCCCCCAACGCCATGAATGGCATCAGCAGCAAATGAAATCGCAACTTTCTGAGCAGGAACCATCGCGCTCAACGTTGCTTCCTGATGGGTCGAAAATAAAACGGTTTGTGTTAACACCGACCCTTTTGGCAGCGCAACCCGAGTCTTGAAAGCCAATTCGTCCGACGGAGTAAGCGCATACGGAGGAACCAATTTGCGAGGCCATCGCACAGGATGGAGATGACGCATTTCAATTTTTTCAAAGGCAGGAATATAAGTCGTCGTCTCCCACACCATCACCTCATCGGGGTTGAAGGGGAAATAGCAAAGAACAACAACGAGTCCGATAAAGAGAAAGCTTATAAAGGCAATAATTCGCGAATGTCGTAATACGAAGGTGCGTGTTTGATCGTGCATGATTCCTCCAAGGTTTTGTAACGCAGACGAACTTCATCCAAATCAAAAATCCAAGACGCAGTGGCTCGAGAGTGTCCTACATAGATAGAAAGGTATTGAGGATCTAAACGTGGAAAGCCATGTATTGCATTTTGCTGAAGGCGTTGAGAAACAAAGCTCGCAGTAAAATGTCCGGAACTGTATAGAAAAGCGCCTTCGCGTACCTCCTGAAGTAATTTTTGGTGAATTAAAAACCATCGCGCCTCAAAAAGCATCGCTATCAACACAGCAATCACAAAGGGAAAAAAGAATACGCTTTCGATCAAGGCCTGCCCTTTCTCCCTATCTTTTTTAAATTTATCCATTAGTAACTTCGCTTCGGTAGAAGTCGCGCATTGAATTTCGGATAAAACGTTTGAAATCCAAGACCCCCTAAAGCACTTTCACGGATACGGGGAAATCCACCGTTGCCAAGGGGGTCTTGAGAATTGACATCCAACCACACCCGCGCCGCAGCACGGGAGGATTGTCCATTCTGAAAAACGGTCCATACCGTTGTATGAGGTGGCTGCGCTTGCCGACGATCAGGACGCCACGTACGTGCGTAGTAAATCTGATCCCAATATTTATAAAGAACATAGGGTGGATGGTTGAGCGCCACTAATAGATGGATCCCCTGGGGTTCCAAATAAATCGGAGATCCAACCGGTCGAAAGAGAACGGTGGACAACCCTTGGAGTTTTGCGAGGCGATATCCCACTCCTATTGGAAACGAACGAAAGCCCTGTGCTTTTTGATGAAGCACTTGCTGCCACTTGGCGAGGACAGGAAGTTGTTCCTCTTTAATAACACCGACAGACGTCCCCTTCCAACTTCCTTTGGTAATTAATAAATTAAGCCCCATCTGTTGAAGAGCCAAACCATTGAGCGTTTGGGCTTGGGCACGCGATACACTTAATGCGATGGTATCGGCCGCAAGATCCAAGCGCATTTGTCGGAGACTGTGTCGGCCTTGTGCAATCAATGCCAGAAAAAGGAATGTGAGCAATATCATCCCTGCGAGCAATGGCATCGCAATCTGTCCTCGAGAACCTGTTTTATTCATCTTGAATCCATGGCGCGGACCAAAGTTCTTGCTGAATTGATATGGAACGCAGCGTTTGTTGTTCAAGAATCCATGAATTCGCAGAGGATGCGTTCATTTCCAGTGATCGATCACGCGCTGTTTCAGAGACGATGCGTTGAAGATGAATGATGTCTCGACAAAATGTATAGACCTGAACTATGCCCACACCGACGAGAACCAATAATGGAATGATCAGCAATACTTCTAAAACCACCTGGCCTTTCTTATCCATGATCGTCCTCGAGTAAGGAATCGTCCTCTGCTGTATTTTGAGGATTAGTCAGAATAGGAGGAATGACTGCTGGCAAAATCGTGGGGGTTACGAAAACCACAATATTCGTTTTTTCGTGGACTTCTACTTTCCGACTAAAAAGATATCCCAGCAAGGGAATCTTCGCTAAGAACGGAATTCCTTTACGATCCCATGTTTGTTTTGTTTGAAGCATGCCAGCCAAGGTTAATGTCGTGCCGGGCGCTAAGAGAAGTTCAGAGGTCACTTGACGAGATTGAATTCCCGGAACCGTATTGCCGGACAATGTGACGCTTCGCTGATCGTCCAATGCACTGACTTCGGCTTCAAGATTTAAACTAATTTGGTCGAGCGAGGTAATTTTCGGACGAACCGTGAGGCGAACACCATAGGGTTTAAATTCAGTCGATGCGGTCCCCTGCGATCCTGCAACGATATAAGGAATTTCTCCTCCGGCATCAAATGTAGCAGTGGTTCCTTCGCGCGTTACTAACTTGGGGTTAGCGAGCAAATCCGCTGCGCCCTCTTTTATCATGGCATCGATATCGATGGCCAAAGCATCTCGGGTAAATGTCCCCGCTGTAAAAATCGCAGGGACGCTAACTTCACTTAAATGAAGTTTTTCCATCCAATCAATTCCCAACTGTTGGGACTTTTGTTGATTGAGTTCAACCACCTCCACCGCAATTTGAATTAGAGAATTTCCTGTAGGAGTGCTTTTTTCTGCATCGTATCCCACCGCAAAAATCCATGTACTCTGAAGAGATACCCCCACAAGAATCAAACACCTTTTAATGAATAACATCACAATCCATTAAATTCGCGATCCAATGCTTTCGATGATTTATTAAATCCCGACTGAGTGGATTGACCCAGACTTTTGATTGCCGCCAATGTTAAAAGTCCCATCAGGACAACCACTAAAATATATTCCACCAGTCCTTGGCCACGCTGACGCTGCTGCTTGCGACTATCGATCACCCGAAATTCAATATCTCCATTGGGAGTTGTTTGAATTACAACCATGTCTTTCATGAATCCCTCCTGTTGCGTGATAACGCCTACAAGAGATAGATCCACAAGGGAGAAAAATATTCAGTTCATAAACGATGGAAGCAATAAAAAAGAGAACTACAGGAAGGAAAAAGCGAAGTTACAGCAAACTATTTTCTTTACTCTAAATTAAACGCGAGAACGAGACCGAGGCGTTGAATGAAGAAACCAACAACCATGATTAAGATGAGCAATTTTATACCCGTACACCACTAAACTTATTCCAATCCCAAGTCCAATCAATCCAAATAGGTTCATGGTATGTGTCCTCCTTACGTAAAGTTTAAGAGGCTTCTGTTACAAGATTGTGAACAGAATGTTAAATCGAGATGACATTGCAACTTCTGTAACTTTCTTCCCATCAGCAGCTTCTCATCATTAAAGGCCTTCCCCCGGAGGGGAGGGCCTTTTTTACTAGGAACGAGTTCTAAGCGTAAGTGCAACGTGTAGATAATTTTTGTTGCACTTGCCGGTTGAATTCAGGAATCTGTAACCTTCGATCTAATCAATCACTCCTATAGTTCGTCATCCAAAAAATAGAAGTTTTTCAAGGAGGAAAAACCTATGCGCTATCGTCTCTCCGGGATTCTAACCCTCGGACTTTTAGTAGGAAGTTTCGGAACAGCTCAATTACATGCAGATGATGCTCCCGTACAAACCGACAATACGAAGATGAACCAACGAGATCAATCAAACAATAGAACTACCGCAGACCAAGCCAAAAATAACAAATCAGATCGAGAGATTATGCAGCAGATTCGGAAATCAATCGTCGCCGATAAATCGCTCTCGTCTTATGCTCACAACATAAAGATTATTGCTAAGAACGGAATGGTGACATTGAAAGGTCCTGTTCGATCTGAAGCAGAACGAGCAACCGTCTTAGAGAAAGCCAAATCAGTCGTACAAGCAGATTCCGTCACGGATCAGATGGATATTAAGTCCGTCAATAATTAATCCCAAATCGTAGTCAAAGGAGACTATATGACCACTCAAAAAAGCAAGAACATCGCAGTTTATGGACTTTATCACAGTCGAACAGAGGTGGAAAACGCAGTCAATTCGATGAAGGCTGATGGTTTCCGCAATACGGATATCTCTGTTCTTTTTCCAGATCAAACCAGTTCGAAGGATTTTGCACATCATAAAGATACGAAAGCACCTGAAGGGGCAACAACTGGTGCTACCTCTGGAGCTGTTATCGGAGGCGCATTAGGATGGTTAGCAGGTATTGGCGCTTTGGCTATTCCTGGGGTTGGACCCTTTATCGCTGCTGGACCGATGATGGGTGCATTAGCAGGAATGGGCGTTGGTGGTGCAACCGGTGGACTTGTAGGGGCACTTGTGGGTGCTGGAATTCCGGAATACGAAGCCAAACGATATGAAGGTCTTGTTCGTGGGGGGCGTATTCTATTGTCAGTCCATTGCGATAATTCAGACTGGGTCAAACGAGCAAAAGAAATGCTGAAGAGAACAGGGGCTCAAGATATTTCTTCTGCTGATGAAGGACATGTTGAAAATAAACAGAAGGTCTCTTCTCGCGCTTAATTGTCTTAACTTATAAATAAAGGCTTTCCTCTCTATTTGAGGAAAGCCTTTATCATTACTCCTGAATTTCCCTTGGCATAAAGCCTTAGCTCCGCTACACTTCACTCATGACAAACACTTCACTTCAACGCTCGTTGGGTCTTTTTTCATGCAGCATGCTAGTGGTAGGCAATATGATTGGCGTAGGTATTTTCACGACTCCTGGATCTGTTGCGGCTCGATTACCGTCTTCAGGACTTGTTTTTTTGGCTTGGATTGTGGGCGCATTTCTGGCCATCTGTGGCGCTTTATCCTATGCGGAACTGGGAGCTGCTTATCCCAAGGCCGGCGGAAACTATGTTTTTTTAAAAGAAGCCTATGGCCCTTTCTGGGGTTTCCTTTATGGATGGACTGCTGCCTTTATTACCCAAGCAGGAACCGTTGCGGTCTTAGCGATTGGGTTTTGTCGCTACGCCCATATTACTTCCCCTGCCTTTGCACTTTTTATTTCTCTTGGCATTATTCTGGTGTTTGGCGGGTTGAATTATGTCGGCGTTCAAGTCGGATCTCGTTCGTTAAACATCATTACTACACTCAAGATTGTAGCGGTTCTTCTTTTTGTAGGAGTGGGACTCGTGTTTGGACGAGGAGACACTACTCATTTCACGCCTTTTTTACCCGATCATTCAGGAATCTGGATTTTGACCGGTCTGGCCTCAGCGCTCATTCCGGTGATGTATACCTATAGTGGATGGAACGCGACGGTTTATGTCGGGAGTGAAGTTGAAAATCCATCTCGAACAATTCCCTTATCACTTCTGACAGGCGTCTTGCTCACAGCGTTTCTCTATATTCTTTTGAATGCGGTTTATATGTACGCCTTGCCCGTCACGCAAATGAAAGGAGACATCGCGATGGCTGCTTCAGCAGCAAGCGTCTTTTTCGGACCGACGATTGCTCATGTGGTAGGATTTTTTATTGCGTTCTCTATCTTGGGCTGCATTAATGCCACACTTCTAACCGCTCCTCGTATTCCCTTTGCCATGGCTCAAGACGGTTATTTTTT
>Ga0206907_1035_pt1 | contig 20527 bp, 25 predicted proteins | sample Alteio_BWOrgHeat_80_FD_152951 | JGI IMG/M metagenome (GOLD analysis project Ga0206907, IMG submission 152951) | Enriched cells from forest soil in Barre Woods Harvard Forest LTER site, Petersham, Massachusetts, United States -... | ecosystem: Environmental > Terrestrial > Soil > Temperate forest >...
TTCGCCGATGGCCAGGCGCATGTCACAACCGATGAGGCTGCGGTGAAGGCGGCCTTGGCGCATCCGGAGACGCCGCTGCGGCGCGCCATCGGGTCCAACGACGGCTTTGAGCTCAATCCGATGAGCTTGCCCAAGATCTCGGACGCGCCGAAGAAGGCTGCTTCCTCGCCCGCAAAGTCGAAGCCCAAGGCACCGCCTAAGCCGCCGGCGGATCGATCCAAGCTTGATGCGACCGAAGCCACGCTCCGCACGCTCGATGAAAACCGCAAGCGCGAAGAGGCTGAGCTACGGCTTCGGCGAGATGAGCTCGACGCCGAGATCGCCGCTGCGCAGGATGCCTATGTCCGGCATCGGCGAGCTGTCACCGCGGCGATCGTGGAAGCGCGGAAAGCCTATCGCAGGGCTGGCGGCACGGACTGACTTAGCCTGCCTTGCGCGCCTTTGTTCTCGCCGTGGCGGCCTTCCGGGTTCCCTTGGCGCTAGGTTTCGCTGCGTTCTGGTCTTTTCCGGCCAGGCTCGCGCGGAGAGCCGACATCAGATCCACGACATTGGTGGCATCGGGCTCGGCGACCTTGGCAGGCTCGTGGCCCTTCTTCTTGTCCTCGATGAGGGCTTGCAAAGCCTCCTCATAGCGGTCCACGAACTGGCTGGGATCGAACGGACCCTCCTTCTGCTCGATGATCGTCTCGGCGATGGAGATCATCGCGGCATCCGGCTTAGCGGCGCTGATGGAATCGAAGATCTCGTCTGGATTGCGCACTTCGACGTCGCTGCGGATCGTATAGGCAAGGATGCCACGGCCGCGCGGCTCCAGGGCCACAATGCGCTCGCGGGTGCCGATAACCACGCGGCCGAGAGCGATCTGACCGGACTTCTCCATGGCGGTGCGGATGACGCCAAAAGCCTCCTGGGCCATCTTCCCGTCAGGCGCCAGGAAATACGGGTTGTCCCAATAAAGGCGGTCAATCTCGCCCTCGGCGACGAACCGTTCGATGTCGATGGTTTTGGTGCTCTCCAGCTTGACGGAGTTGATCTCGTCGTTGGTGAGCAGGATGTATTCGCCTTTAGAGACCTCATAGCCCTTCACCAGCTCCGAGCGCTCAATCGGCCCGGTGTCAGGGTCGGTGGTGATCATCTTGATCCGGTTGTTGGTCTTCGGGTTGATCAGGTTGAAGTGAACGTCGCCGGCGGAATTGGTGGCGGTATAGAGGGCCACCGGGCAGGTGACGAGTGAGAGCTTAAGGTGACCTTGCCAGGTCGGACGGTAGGCCATCGGAACCTCCAAGCGGGCGGCGTAGGTCCGCGCGCTGAGACTCAACGATTCTGGCGGTGATTCGTTCGTCCGCTATAGGGAAGGCAAGATCTTGCCACTCTCCAGGTAGACCCTGAAGGAATGTTCGTGGCCAGTTTCGAGGTCGCGAACGACGACGTTGATTTCCTCGGCGTCGCCGGGAAGTTCGTGCAGGTCCTCGATATAGGCGACTGCGGCGGCCTCGAAGGTCGGTGCTTGGAGCGTCCGTGCATGGTGCGCGTCCACATGGCGGGCATGGACGCGAAAGGTGGGGGTTTTGGGCGGGGCGGTGAGCATCTGAATCTCCGTCAGCAACAACGTACAACCAATCAGAAGGAATTCACCGAGGCGCCGGGATCGTCCAGCGGAACTGTCCGTTGTAATATCTCACCGTCAGGATGGATCCATGGCCGGGAGCAGACTCGCCAAATACCAGGAGATCCGGGATTTTGCCGCAACGGCGGAGCCATCGGGGGTTGAGCCGAAGGTCGTCGCATCGGAGGCCCTGCGTTTTGTAATCCAGAAACACGCTGCCAGCCATCTGCACTTCGACCTGCGCCTCGAATACGAAGGGACGTTTCGCTCATGGGCTGTGCCCAAGGGTCCATCGCTCGATCCGAAAGACCGGCGGATGGCCATGGAGGTCGAGGACCATCCTCTCGACTACGGCGATTTTGAGGGCACTATTCCTAAGGGCCAGTATGGCGGCGGCACTGTCATGCTGTGGGACCGCGGCTATTGGGCGCCGGAAAAGGGGTTCGAGAAGATCGGCGCGGCGCTGGCCAAGGGGGAGCTGAAGTTCGTCATGGAAGGCGAGCGGATGCACGGGTCGTGGGTGATCGTGCGCACCCGCCGCGATGACCGCGGGAAGGCGGGTTGGTTATTGATCAAACACCGGGATCAAGGCGCGGTGGAGGACAACACGACCGGCCCGACCGACGGCGATCGCTCCGTCGCCTCTGGACGCACGATGATGGAGATCTCCAACGGCAAAGACAGGGCGGCGACGCCCTTTATGACCACTCAAGGCGCCGCCGCCGGCTCAGTATGGCAAAGCAACCGCGACGACAGCGCTCCCGCCGGCCTCGTCCCGCCAACCGAGGCCAAGCCCAGAGCGAAGGCAAAGACCGTCAAAAGCCTGCCCGAGTTTATCGACCCACAACTCGCTACGTCCCTGGACAAGCCTCCGACGGGGTCGGGCTGGGCGCACGAGATCAAGTTCGACGGCTACCGGATGCAATTGCGCACGGTCGGCGGCAACGCGGTTTTGCTCAGCCGCAAGGGCCTGGACTGGTCCAGCAAATTCCCCGAGATCGTACGCGCGGGTGCAGCGTTGGCCGACGGCATTTTTGATGGCGAGGTGGTAGCCCTCGATCATACCGGCGCCCCGGACTTTGCCGCGCTGCAGGCGGCGATCTCGGATGTGAGGACCAAAGACCTGGTGTTCTTCGTCTTCGACCAGATGTTCGAACGCCAGAAGGACCTGCGGCCCCTTCCCTTATCGGAGCGCAAAAACCGGCTGCGGGCGAACATCGAAGGGGCCCCGGCGAATGTCCGCTATGTCGAGCATTTCGTCACTGCCGGCGATGCTGTGCTCCAGTCGGCGTGCCGGCTGGATTTGGAAGGCATCGTCTCCAAACGGCTGGACGCCCCTTACCAGTCGGGTCGCAACGGGAGTTGGAGCACGAGCAAATGCCGCCAGGGCCACGAAGTGGTGATCGGCGGCTGGAGTACGACCGGTGACAAGTTCCGGTCGCTCATCGCCGGCGTCTTCCGGGATGGCGATCTGGTCCATGTCGGCCGCATCGGAACGGGTTTTGGACGTGACGTGGTTGCGCGGATTGTGCCGCAGTTGCAAGCGCTCGAGACGGATCACAGCCCGTTCACAGGCAAAGCGGCACCGAAGAAGGCGGTGGGCGTACACTGGGTGAAACCGGAGCTGGTGGCCGAGATCGAATACGCTGGGTTTACCGGCGATGGATCGATCCGCCAAGCGGCATTCAAGGGTCTTCGCGAAGACAAACCGGCCGAGAAAGTGGAAGCCGAGACGCCGGCGCCCGCGTCGACAACGGAGCTCAGCGAACCCGCGCCGACGAATTGGACCAAGTCGGTGACACCGAGGGGATCGATCCCGGTGATGGGGATCACCATCTCGCACGCCGATAAGCCGCTCTGGCCCGACGCCCATGACAATAAGCCCGTCACCAAGCTCGAGCTCGCCCAATACTACGAAGCCGTCGGTCCCTGGATGCTTCGCCACGTTCGGGGCCGTCCCTGCTCGATGATCCGCATGCCGGACGGCATCAATGGCAAACAGAATTTCTTCCAGCGCCACACGGCCAAAGGCCAGTCGTCGCTATTCACCGAGGTAGAGGTCTGGGGGGATCGCAAGCCGTATCTTCAGTTCGACCGGGTCGAGGCGCTGGTTGCCGCCGCTCAGACTGGGGCGCTTGAGCTGCACCCCTGGAACAGCGAACCGTTTGTGCCCGAACAGCCTGGCCGGCTTGTGTTCGACCTCGATCCGGCGCCCGACGTACCGTTCGAGTTGGTCATCGAGGGCGCCCGCGAGATTCGCGACCGGCTCGAGAGACTTGGCCTCGTCAGCTTCTGTAAAACGACGGGGGGAAAGGGTCTGCATGTCGTGACGCCGCTTCAAGCCAAAGGGATCGACTGGAGCATCGCCAAGGCCTACTTTCCCTGGAATTCCAGGCGCACGTCCGTGCCGAATACGCCAACCCTCGCCATTTTTTAAGTTTCATGGATGCTTTTTAGATTAGTTAGCTAGCGGAGAAACGAACTGAATAAAATTGGGCTCACTCCGCTGGCCAGGTCCTGGCTAGAAAATGACCTGCCACACTAGCCAGCCATTGATGACAGTCACTCCCACAGCGACGCTGCTGCCGACCGCCTGCATCCACCGCGGATTGACGAACTTTCCCATAAGCTTGCTATCGCTTGTAAACATGATCAGCGGGACGACGGCAAAGCTCAATTGCAAGCTCAGCACCACTTGGCTCAGAACCAGGAGCGGGCCCGTCGCGCCTTCGCCGAACACCGCGATAATTCCCACGGCTGGCAGAAGCGCGAGGGCGCGTGTCGCCAGCCGCCGCATCACCGGGGATACGCGCCAACGTAAAAAGCCCTCCATGATGATTTGGCCGGCGAGTGTTCCCGTCAGCGCCGACATTTGGCCGGAGACCAGCAAGGCCACGCCGAAAAGCAGGCTGGCCAAGCCTCCGAGAAGTGGCGTCAGCAGACGGTAGGCGTCCTGAATTTCGCTCATCTCTGTGTAGCCCGCGCGATTGATCGTAGCCGCGAGGATCAGGATGGCTGCGTTGATCAACATGGCCGCAATCAAAGCGGTCACGGTATCAATCGTACAGAACCGGATCGCTTCACCTTTTCCCCGCTCGGTAGGCGCGAAGCCCCGGCTCTGGACGATCGAACTGTGCAGATAAAGGTTATGGGGCATCACCGTGGCGCCGAGGATGCCGATGGCGAGGTACAGCATGCCGGGGTTCGTGATGATACGACGGGACGGAAGAACCGATGCGGCTATCTCGCGAAGCTGGGGTTGAGCCATGGTGAGTTCGACAGCGAAACACCCTCCTATGATGCACAGGAGGGTGATGACGAGCGCCTCGACGTAGCGGAAGCCACGGCCTTGAAGCCAAAGCACCAGGAAGACGTCGAGGGCCGTCAGAAGCACACCGAGAATGAGCGGCATTCCGAACAGCAGCTCAAGGGCGATGGCCGCGCCGATCACCTCGGCCAGATCGCAAGCGATAATGGCAAGTTCGCAAGAAATCCAGAGCCCAACCGCAATAGGCAGGCTGAAACGGTCGCGGCAGAGCTGGGCGAGATCGCGCCCGGATGCGATGCCAAGCCGCAGGGAGAGAGTTTGAAGAAAGATGGCTAGGAAATTCGAAAGTACGATCACGGAAAGCAGGGCGTAGCCGTATTTCGCGCCGCCGGCGAGATCGGTTGCCCAGTTTCCAGGATCGACGTAGCCCACGGCGATCAAATATCCAGGCCCTGCGAAAGCGCCCATCTTTCGCCAGAACCGCCCCGCGACGGCTGGAACGGCGATCGACCGAAACACCTCCGGCAGGCTAGGGGCGGCTCGATACCACTGAAAATCTTCCGACTCGGCCTGCGCGGGGGTCGAGTTCGCCGGGGGCGGTGTCATAGGCACAATCAATCAAGAAGGAGAAAGCGAAGCGACCCTGCGGCACGGCCGGCACCTGAAACAGATACCGGCCGGGTCGCTAGCGGTTACTTCCGGCGCGGCTTCAGCGCGTCCCCGAAACCGACGTCGCCTTCGAGAATGCCGGCGCCAGGCCCGGCACCGAGCTCGGCTCCCGTTGTCGGGTCGCTCCCGGGATTGGATGCCGTCCGCGTTGCCCCAGTTGCGAGCAACTCCTGCTCGGCCTTGCTGAGGCGGGTTGCGGCGCTGCCGTCACCGCCATCGACGGCGCTCTGTTGCTCGCGATCGCTGATAATCGGCTCCCACTTCTCGCCGACGTTCCACGGCCCTTCGGCATCGCCCTCGCCTTGGGACATGTTGTAGTACTTGTTGGTGAAGGCCGGCACGCCGGGCAGCTTTCCAGGCGGAAAGTTGGGCTCGATCGCGTAAAGTGCCTTTTCGAAGGATTTCTGATGCGCGATCTCTCGTGTCATCAGGAAACCCAGCGCGTCCTTGACGCCCGGATCGTCGGTTACGTTGATCAGCCGCTCGTAAATGATCTTCGCCCGAGACTCGGCGGCGATGTTCGAGCGCAGATCTGCCGTCGGCTCTCCGATCGTATCGATATAAGCTGCGGTCCACGGCGCGCCACCAGAGTTCATCAGTGCCGCCCCGCCGCCGTAAAGCAATGAAAGGGTATGGCTCTCGCCGCCCTGGGTGATTTCGGTGAGCAGTTCGCCTTCACCAGTGCCCTCGGCAAGGCGCCCCTTGGTGCCTTTGTTCATCATGACAATGATGCTGCCGATCACCTCGAGGTGGCTGAGTTCTTCGGTGGCGATGTCGAGCAGCATGTCTTTACGGCCGGGATCGCTCTCGGCCAGTGCCTGACCGAAGTACCGCATCGCAGCGGCAAGTTCGCCCTGTGGTCCGCCAAATTGCTCCAGAAGAAGACTGCTGAGCATGGGATTTTGCTCTGCGACCCTGACCGTGTACATAAGCCGCTTATTGTGCATGAACATTTAAAAACCTCAATTAAAGGGGTTCTCGGCGTCGGAGACCCGAGTATTTTGCTAACCATGATCTATTAGAAACGTTCCATTCAAGCGACATCCAAAACTATCGTACGGTAACGAACTTTCCTCTTTCCTAGAATGATTATCCAATACATATTGACTTTTATAACTGTACTTTAATTTACTTGCGCTAACACCGAGGTCGCCCCGATTGAAGACGGCGGAGCAGCGTGGATTGCTCGCGTCCGCGGGCTTATTCCAACAAATCAGGAGATTCTTTATGCCCCAAGCCACCCATACGAAAGCAGCCGAGCATCACGAGAACGCCGCAAAGTCTCATCGCGTAGCGGCGGAACACCATGGCAAGGGCGACCAAGCCGCCGCTCATCAGGCGACCCAGGCCATCACCTTGGAGAAGGTAAAATGACGCGGGCGACCGCGGACCTCCCAGATTCCCTGGTCGGGCTTGGTCCAGGCCTGTTCGAGGAATTCGAGCAGCTTGAGTTGCAGGTTCCACGTATCGGAGCTGGCCTCGAGCCCAAAGCGCTGGCCTGCGTACAGCGCATCCATCAGTTCGCCATAAACATCGAGTTGAAATTGGTCGGCAGCCGCATTGCCGACGCGCACCGGCCGACTGTCGGCGTAACCCGGGAGCCAGTCGATTTCATATTCCTTCAAACGGCGCTCACCTGAGAGCCCGTACATGATCTGCATCTCGGCCGGATGACCGGCAACCGCCCGCAACAGCCACTCGCGCCAGGCTCGCGCCTCGCGGCGATATCCTGAGCTGAGGAGCGCATAGAACGTCAGGGTGGCGTCGCGCAGCCAGCAAAGGCGATAATCCCAGTTGCGTACCCCGCCGATCTGCTCGGGCAACGAGGTGGTGGCCGCCGCAACGATGCCGCCGGTCGGCGTAAAGGTCAGCATCTTCAGCGTGACCAGCGAGCGAATCACCGCCTCGCGCCAGCGGCCTTTGAACCTGCATTGGCTCGACCAATCACGCCAGCCGGTCTCGGTGGCAATCAGCGCATCTTGCAGATCGCGGTAACTGAACCCTCCGCTTAGCGTGTGAAGGTCAGTCATTCGCTGCTACGCGCACTGAAGGCGGGGTTGCGCCGAAAGCCGCCATCGGACAAACGTCGCTAGCTCGAAAATTTAGACCGCCGGAGCTAAGGCCGCACGCGCACGGCTGATATCACGAACCTGCTCGGCCATGAGCAGGACATTCAGGTATCGCGACGCGGAAGTTTGCGACGGCCTGTGCCCGGCGGCTCGGAGCCAAAGTGGTGAATTAGCGAGGGGCTAATGTTTCGTATTTTATGAAATGGGTGCGTCCGGCGAAGCTTACAAAACGTAAGGGTCACCGCAGAGCAGAACATTCATCTCTGATGGGAGCACCTTCAATGGCACACATCATCCTGTTTGAAAACATCAACTTCCACGGCGCGCACAAACACGTGCTGGGTCAGGAACCAAACCTCAACGCAGCTGACGACAATTTCTTCAATGATCGTGTTTCCTCCATGGCTATTCTCGAAGGAAACTGGGCGTTCTACCCCGATTACAATTTTAGAGGCACACCATACCCTGTTATCCTAGGGCCTGGCCTTTATTCGAACGTTGTCAATTTTCACATCAAAAACGACGACATGACGTCTTTGTTGCCGGTGACGACCCCGCCAACCATGAAGGGTTCGCCGCTCGACAACCACATCATCTTGTTTGAGAACGCCAGTTACCACGGCGCCCACAAGCACGTGTTTACGGCGGAGCCAAATCTGAACGCCTCCGACGATAATTTCTTTAACGACAGGGTCTCATCGCTGGCCATTTTCCAAGGAGATTGGGCCTTCTATCGCGACGCCGGCCTAGCGCCCGCAACCAAATACCCGCCAGTACTCGGTCCCTCGATGACCAACGATGTTCGGCGCCCGGGCGGCTACCCGTTTGTCCCCAACGTGGGTATCAAGAATGACGACATGTCGTCGCTGCAGCCGGTCAGCGCCCAGGCGACGGTTCGGAACCCGGAGCTGCTTCAGGAAGGTGTTATCCTGTTCGAGAACGCTAATTTTCACGGTGCACACAAACATGTCTTACATGGCGAGCCAAACCTGAATGCCGCCGATGACAACTTCTTCAACGACAAGGTTTCCTCGCTGGCGGTTTTTAGCGGCCAATGGCAGTTCTTCAGCGACGCCGGCTTTAAGCCTCGCCCCGAGGCTACCCTTAGTAAGGGCATCTACCCGTCGGTCACTGCCGTCGGCATCAAGAACGATGATATGAGCTCGCTCCAGCCGCTCTTATGATAAATCGCGAGGGCCGCGTCCGGCATCGTCTACTTTAGCGCGACTCCCGATAACTCTTGTCGCCCGGCACGGGTTAATTAATCCGCGCCGGGCGATGTTGGCGGGCGGTGGATGCCCCTGCCTAAGCTAGGCCGGCCCGTCGCCGCCGGGGTCATCCCCGAAACCCCAAGGCGGCAAGGTCTCAATTCGTCGCCCCCCAGCCCCAGCCCTCAGGATTCTAAGGCAGCTTCGCCCTGGCGGAATCCGCCAGGGGCGCAAATTTCGTTTTGTTTTCAGACACGTTGGCCTCTCAGCCGACCTCTGTCCGATAAGCTGCAAATGGGCTGAGTGCGGGTGGACAGCGGACTCCCCACTTCGCTAGTGGCTATCATGAGCTCAGAGGTGCTGCCAATAGCCCAACACACACGATCTCACCAGACGGCATTGAGACCGAGATGCCCAAACACTTCATGTCGTAGCTCTGCCAACTGCGGGTCGCCGCGATGGCGGGGGTACGGCAGGGGGTTGACGATTTCGGCCTTGATGTGTGCGGGGCGCTCGCTCAAGACGATGACCCGGCCAGCCAGCAACAGCGCCTCTTCCACATCGTGAGTCACTAAAAGCGCGGTGAAGCCCGCCCGCTGCCACAGCGACACGAGCTCCCCCTGCATGGTGATCCGGGTCAGCGCGTCGAGCTGACCCAACGGCTCGTCGAGAATGAGCAGCTTAGGATCGTTGACCAGGGCCCGCGCCAAAGCTGCGCGCTGTGCCATGCCGCCCGAAAGCTGGTGCGGATACGCGTTGGCGAACCCCGTGAGCCCAACCAGGCGCAAAGCATCTTCGATGCGCTCGCGACGAGTGCGAAGCAGCCCGCGCGCCTGCAGTCCGAGCGCAATGTTGCTCCAAACTGTCCGCCATGGATAAAGCGTGGGATCCTGGAAGACGACGACACGCGAGGGGTCGGGCCCCTCGATCGCCTCACCCTCTGCGAGCAGGTGGCCCGCGCTCGGCGGGTCGAGCCCCGCGACCAGCCGCAGCAAAGTCGACTTTCCGCACCCGCTCGGGCCCAGCAGGGCAACGAACTCGCCGTCTCCGATGCGCAAGCTGATACGGTCCAATACCGGTAGCAGTTGTCCTCCCAGAGCGAAGTGATGGCTCACGTCGCGGATCGTGAGGATCATTCCATGGGCCGGATTGCGATCTTTCAGATCGTCCCCTTCCGACTGGGGGTGGACGCCTACCACCGCACCAGACCTTTCTGCCAGGACAGCAGCCGGTCGCGCAGGCGGAATAGCACCGTGATCAGTCCGGAGCACAGAAAGGCCATAATCAGCAGCGCTGCATACATGTTGGCGTAGGCGGCCCAACCCTGCGCCCATTGCAAGTACCAGCCGAGACCCGCCTTTACACCCAGCATCTCGGCGACGACCAGAACGGCAAACGAATTGCCGAGACCCATGAACAGACCGACGAAGACATGCGGCATCGCCGCCGGAATGGCAACCTTGAGCACGAGAAAGCGCCGGCTCGCGCCCAATGTCCGTGCGATATCGTAATAGGCGCTGTTCACGCTGGCGACACCCGACCAGGTGAGCACCGTGACCGGAAAGCCGGTGGCAAGTGCAATCAGGAAGATGCTGGCGCTGAAGCTGGAAGGGAACACGAAGAAAGCGAACGGCAGCCAGGCGGTCGCCGGCAGCGGTCCGATGAACCGCAATAGCGGGTGAACCCAGTAACCGACGAGCCGCGACCATCCGACCGCTACGCCGGTCACGAACCCGATCGCCGCGCCGAGAAGATAACCGGTCGCCAGCAGGCGAAAGGAGGCGAATATTCCCGCTCCCAGGAGCGCCCGGTCGTCGATCACGACTTCCACAATGGCCTGTGGTGGCGGGAAGAACGGCAGCGGGAGCAGGCCGAACTTCGCCGTGATGGCCTCCCAGGCGCCGAGAAACAGCGCAAGCGCGATCAGCCATGGCGTAAGCCGCTGCACGCGCCGCAAACCGGCAAACCGAACCCCGGCAATGGAGGCCATCGCGAGAGCAACCGCCAATGCCGCGCATGTAACGGCCAGGGCGTCCGTGTAGGACCAATCGCTTTCCGGCCTGTCGGGCCAGAACCCTGTCAGAACGGCGACCGCCAGCCACGCCCCGGCCGCAGCCAATCCGCCGATCAACGATCGAAGGGCCGAGCCTGCAAGAAAGCCGAGAGCCGGTTTCCGCCCCGTCGATGCCTCATCGGCGATGGTACTCACCGCAGAGCTGCCGCCGTCGGTTCAGCTCAGAACGTCGAGGTAGATCCGGTCGGCGAACTTGGCTGAATCGGTGCTCCGTTTGATGACGTTCACTGCCTTCAGTTCGTCGGTGTAGAGGAGGAGTTGCTTCTTCAGCGTGGCTCCAACCGGATGGTCGTGGTGGTTGTGGCTCCGGAACATTGCGGTGATATCCTCGACGGACGCCTTGCTGCCATAAGTCGCATACACCGCAGCGGCATCGGCGGGATCGCTAGCTACCCGATCGCCGGCCTCCATGATCGATCGTGTCAGAGCGGCCGCCACCGGCAATTCCTCACGGGTCAGGCTTCCGCGGATCGCGAGAATGCAGCAGGTGCGGTCGGCGTATTCACCCGACAGGTTGGTTGCAATCTCGGTGAGCTTGCCCTCCTTGAGCCACAGATAGGGGAGCGGATCGATTTCGGCGAGCGCCTGTACTTCGCCCTTTTCGACGGCCAGCGCGAGCAGGTTGGCCGGGTATTGGCGCCACTCGACGTCCTTGGCCGGGTCGATGCCATTTTTGGCCAGGACGATCGCGAAGAAGTTCTTCGCCGGGCTCGCCTGATCGCTGATCGCGATAGACTTGCCGCGCAGCGCTTCGAAGCTGTCGATATTCGCAGCCTTGGAGCCGAGGAGCCGGATGCAGCCACCGTGCACGCCGGTAGTGATCTTAACATCGAACCCTTGCTCCAAGGGTTTCAGCCAACGCAGCGCCAACCCCAAGCCGGCATCGGCCTTGCCGGTCGCAATTGCCTCCAGCAACTGATCGGTCGAGCCCCCGAAATTGACAAACTCGACATCGAGGTTGTGCTTGGCGAAGATGCCCCGCTCCTTCGCGACCGGCGCGGCTATGGTGCAGGCCGCGTTGGCGTTCCAGGCAAGCTTGAGTTGACGCGGCGGACCCCCCAGCGCTTCGCCGCCCGCGGCGGCGCGGCAAATAGGATAGTCGCCGGGAATATAGGGGGGGCACCGTCAGCGCGCGCGCTGCCCCGAACATGCCGAACGGCGCCGCTGCCCCGAAAACGCCGGCAATAGAGAGGACCGAGCGGCGCGAGAGACCGCTGCGCTTCGTGCCGGGCGGACCATTGACCGCGCTCTTGGTGATCTCAGGTGTTTCCATGGCGTCGTTCTCCAACACCCCGCGCGGAGCGAAGCCCATCGGCACCGAGCCGCGCGACGCCTTAGGTCGCTTCCCTGATGGCATTATCCTAACCTGTCTGCCGTAAATCTGCTGCAAATATGTGAAGGGGTTCGCGTTACGAGAAAATCGGTAACGCATGTCCCCTTTGGGTCGACTTGAGCCGTCCGATGTCGTCAGGCGAACGGCCGGAATCTGTGCATCTCAGACCTTCGGGCCAGGCCGCCGCAATGACTGCAATACGCCGTAAGAGACTTAATTCCGCAAAGAGCACCCGTGTAGCACACGTTGCCGGGAAGTCGGGCTACGACGGGCGACCGATAGTGGTGCTCCAGATTACCGACAAACCCTTTATCAATGCGGCAGCGATCGTCACTCAGCGACGGCTCGAATCAATCGGCTTTAAAGTCATCCTAAAGGCGATGGACTGGTCGGCGAGCCTGGTTGCGCGAACGCACAAGGAGCCGCCCGACAAGGGTGGCTGGAACCTGCTTTTTACCTGGTGGCAGGCTGCTGATGTGAGCAACCCCGCCGTTCACTTCGGCGTTTCGGGCGCTGGCCCCCGCGCCTGGTTCGGCTGGCCCATGTGCCCGAGATCGAAAAGCTCATCACCGAGTGGGTGCGCGCGCAGGATGAACCGAAACGTCGATGGCTTGCCGACGAGGTCCAAAGGATCGCACTAAGCCAGGTAACCTACGTCCCGTGGGGTCAGTGGCTCCAACCAACGGCCGTCCGAAAGAACGTGCGCGACGTCCTCAAATTCGCCGCACCTGTTTTTGGAATGTGAAGCTCGGGTAAAGCTGCCCAAATTCATTGGTAAGTCGCCCTGCGGCAAAGCCGAGAGAAAATGACCTCTCGGCGCAAAGCGGTCTTCAAACAGCGGTCGGCTGTAGGCCTGTTTCGCGGCGCAAAGCAGACTTTCCGGGAGGGCGTCGTGAGGTGATAAAGTCACTTCCTGCGATACGGGACGCGGTTCCACTCGGGTACCTATTCGCAGTCGGGATTAAATCGAAGGTTTAGAACCGCTCGATGGTGACCGGAGGACTTATGATGAGATTCCGCCCAATCGCCACTTTGGCTTTTCTCGTCGTATTAGCCTCCGGTTCCACCACGCGCGCGGACTGTACGTACAAGTCGTTTGACTTCCACCCGGAGAAGAACGACGGCGTGGTGGTGGACTCGATTGTTAATGCCGGTTCGTCCTGCACGCATAATTTTACCGAGGGGCCGGGCTATAAGTTCACCGGCATCACCTTGGAGCGCGAGCCGGAGAACGGCAAATTGGTGAGAGCTGGAGCCAACCGGTTTGTTTACACGCCCAACAAGGGCTTCACCGGAAAGGACGCCTATCTCTTCAAGATCTGCGCCATCAAGGGCGCCCAGCCGGGCTGCTCGACCGTGGCGTTTGTGGTGGAGGTGAGGTAGGGGACGGCGGGCCGGATGTACGAGCGGCTTGCCGCCACGAGACGGGCGTCGACCAAATTTATCGAACGCTCCAGCGCGCTGTGGAGGCTGTCGTGGATCGCTTCCCCGTCGGCGGCTTTGTCACGTTTCTAGGGGGATGAGATGAACCGTACCGCCGTGTGGATCGCTGCGGCCTGTTTGGCAACGGTTGCAAGCCCCGTCGCAGCTACGCCCGATGCCGCTAGCGCCAGGGCCTTCGTCAAGACCCTCTATTCGCACTATCCGTCGAACCCCAACGGAATGACGTTCGATCCGACGGGCAAGAACGCGAGCAAGGTGTTCGACCCGGGCATGATCGCGGCCTTTCGCGAGGACTCAAGGCTTGCCAATGGCGAGGTCGGCTTCATCGATGAGGACCCGTTGTGCCAGTGCCAGGACGACGCCGGCCTAAAGTCGAAGGTGGTATCGGTCACGATGACGGGTCCGAACGCAGCAGACGTTGTCGTCAACCTCCAGTACCCCGACGCGACGCTGGCGCTCACTCTCCATCTCGTGCCGGTGCATGGCGCTTGGCGCATCTACGATCTCTCGACGGGGGATGTGAAGAGCTATCGCGCCGATCTCCTCAAGGCGAATAAGGAGGCCGCCGCGCAGCATCATTGATGGCCCACCCCTTCGTTTCGCTTCGACGCCGCGGACTAAGAGCACTGGCCGCAGAATACTGGGTCGCGCGACGTGTCGCCGGCGCCGTGTAGGTCGGCAGCGAGTTAACAGAGAAATGCCGGGATCGTACGCATCTACTTCCGCCGCGCGCCGCTTCCTGCCGTTCACCTTACCAATGGTTGTCAGCCATACCGGGTTCTCGCGGACTCCCTAGATCTGAGTCCGCAAAAAATCTGGCGCTCCGCCCGTGCACGTACATCCTCGGCAAAAGAGGTTCATTTATCAGGGAAGCCGAGACATCGCAGGCCGGCGTAAATCGACGGTTCCGCTAGTGCCAGATAGCGAGGGTTGGCCGCCCAAGGAAACTCGTCGTGAAGTCGCGCGAACGAGTTGACCTCCGGTTTCAGTCTCAAGCTCTCAGTGAAGGCGATCTTTGCGGCGTCGATATCTCCCGCCAGCAACAAAGCGCCCGCGAGGTTGAGATGAACCCAATACAGCCGCGGATTCGCCGTGCAGGATCGCCGCAGAAATTCCATCCCCTGATCGGCGTGACCGAGTACGAGGTGGGCGAGCCCTAATATACCATATGGCCGAGCGATATTCGGATCGAGCGGATTGAGCCGGATGGATTTCTCCAGTTTCGGTATGCCTTCTTCGGGTCGGCAAAGAAACAGCAACGTCTGGCCGAGCCGGAAAAAGGCGCGCGCATGGTTGGAGTCGAGCGCGATGGTGGTCTCAAACTCGACCCGCGCTCCCGCGCTTCCTCCAGACGGTTCTGAGCTCGCCGGAGCATTCCAAAAGCGTAGTGCGCCGATGGTCGGTTGGCGCCGCCTTCCAGTACCTCTAGGAGCAAGCGCTCGGCAGCCGCTTCGTCCTCCCGGCGTGATGTGCTCCAGCCCTCAGTCCATTTTCGAACCAGAAGGGAGGCAAGGCCGATCCGGGCGTCGATCGAGCGGTGATCGATCTCCAACGCTCGACGGAAGACTTTCAGGCCCTCTTCCGTCGCCACGGCAGACATCGGCCGGTAATACCAGGCCCACCCGCGCATGACGAATTCCTGGGCACCCGGACTAACAGGCGTGTCCCGCTCGATGCGGCGGCCGGCCGCCTCGACCAGCTCCAGGTTTAGCGATTGGGCGAGCCGCCCGGTGATCTCGTCCTGTGCCTGCGCGAGATCGCCGAATGAGGTGTCGAAACGGTCGACCCAAAGATGAGCCCCGTTATCCGCATCGATCAGCTGAACATTGACACGGATCCGACCGCCGGTAACCCGCATGCTGCCTTCGATAACATAACGGACCCCGAGCTCGTGGCTGAGCTGCTTCAAGTCGACCGTTTTTCCCTTGTATGTGAAGGCCGTATGCCGGGCGATGACAAAGCTGCCGGAGATACGCGACAAATCGGTGGTCAGATCATCGGTGATGCCATCGGCGAAGTACTCTTGGTCCGGGTCGTTCGACAGATTGACAAACGGCAACACCACGATTGGCAGGCTCGCCCCTGTCGGCTCGTGCGATACCGCGGTACTCACCGGCGCGGCGGGCGGTGGCGCGTCTACCTCCCTTACAATGATCGAATAGGCGCGTAACGGCCGCTGGATGTTCTTGAGCCTTTGATCGCCAAGTTCGCCGAACACCAGATCGAGCCGTCCAGCAACGTCCTCTTGCACGCGCGCGGATACGCAAATCCCCCCCGGGTCGGCGAGCGATTCGAGACGTGCCGCGACGTTGACCCCGTCGCCGAAGATATCGCCGTCCTCCACGACGATGTCGCCGACATTGATGCCAATACGAAATTCGATCCGGCGCTGGGACGGCACATCCTTGTTGCGTTCGGTCATTTCGCGTTGCATCTCGACGGCGCAGCGCACGGCGTCAACGACGCTCTGGAATTCGACCAGAAGGCCATCCCCGGTCGTCTTTACGATGCGACCGCGGTGCTCGGCGATTTTCGGATCACACAACTCACGACGAACCGCCCTGAGCGCCGCGAGCGTCCGCTCCTCGTCTTCGCCCATCAGACGGCTGTAGCCGGCTATATCGGCCACGAAGATGGCGGCAAGCCGCCGCTCGACCCGCTCTCCGCTCAAGTTCCCTCCAGGGACAACCGGCTTCGCAATGAGAGCAGCAATTCTCGGGGGAGTTTGCTCCGCCCGCCAACCTTAAATCAACCGCGTGCTCGATTCGAACCAATGACTGGCCAACGGGCAGAAGACGATTTTGCCAATTTCTTAGGCATGCGAGACAACCCGAGTGCCGCCGGCAGCGACCCGCCTCGAAAACGCCATCGTCGACATACGGGGAGCCGCCAATTGCCTTCTCGAGGTGTCCCTGGAAGCCGAAGTGGCATCAAACAAGATTGGCACGTATTTGGGCGAGCGGCTGCTAGAGCACGCGGGGACCATTGACGCGGTGTTTCGCGAACTCCACCGGGCACACGTAACGGATTTAGAGCGGCTGGTGCCACCACCAAAACCCAAAGACGCCCAGCGTGATCTCGCCAAACTCATGGTCGCCGCGCTCGGCCCCAGGGCCACGGTCGGCGAGGTCGAGAGCGTTCGCACGGCGCTGTCGTTCATGCTGGCTGCGCTGCCGGCACCACTGTGTGAGGCCCCCGTAGAGGCGTAAGAGGGTCACTTTATGGGCCGCTCCGGCGACGGGGCGGCCTTTATGTTGCCAAGATCCCGTCGAGAATCGAAGCAGACGGGGCCGCGGATGGCTGAAACGCTCTATGAAGGGCCCGCGCACGATGCGACCTTCCACCTAACCGCGGCGGGTATCGTGCGATTTGCTTTCGGTGATCCCCGCGCCAGCCGCTACGTGCGGTCCCCCGATGGACACTGGCACGGGTTCAGCCAGGAGCCCGGCTGAACCTATCGGCCGGAGAGCATGTTCTGATCCTCTACGACCCGACACTTGTGGCGCGCGTCTCGATCGTCTTCATTTCGCAATGAGAATACAAGTATCGCTGGCTGCTTCGACACCTGGTGTGACGTTGAACAAGATTCTCAGAGAAATCTCTGTTGAAATGATACCATATCAAAAGTCCGTGACTTTGTGTCGCGCGTAAATCCGAGCAATGTAGCAATGCGAAAAATGCGGTTTACCTTAGAGAAGACTCATCTAATGCTTCGTTGATCGCTCTGGTTGATTTGATGTACTCAAATAACCCTCAGGGCGACGAGTACTTCGGGTGGCTGCATGTCATAGCGTGACGTGAACAACAAACCATCCGGAGTATTTCGATGACCAGATCAGGAAAATTGTTGTTGATTGCGGGAGTGTTGGTTGCGGTTGCGGGCAGCGCTTACGCAGCCGACCCGCAGCAGGTACCTCAGGTGACGCAACAGAGCTACTCGCCGGGAACCGCGATGCCGGTGCCGGCAACGCCCGCCGTCGACCAAACGAACCCGGACCATTTTGTCCCGCCGCCAGGGTATTATCAGAACCCCTCGATGGTTCCCTATTCGAGACCCGGTTACGGTCCAAAGCCAAACTAGGATCGGGTTGACCTCACCAGCGGGACGCCGCGGCTAGCTTGCGTCCCGCTTTTTGTTCCGAGAGCCGTCGGCTCCAACCACCAGCAGCGAGATCAAGATCGACGGCACTACCCGGTCGACCGATCAATATCGTCATCTGACCACGTCCCGTCGCGAGACCGCTGCGAGTTCGCGGCTTTCGTCCGCCGCCACGATCATCTCACGCGGTCAAGCGGGCCTCGCGGATCCGCTTCCGTTCAGCTACGCTCAGGTTCATGTCATCGGAACTTCGTAGCATCTGGGAAAGAGCCAAGCTCCGTACGCTGCTGTTTGGCATCTTCCAGTTGCGCGTTCACTGGCTGAACTTTCGCCAGAGGCGCGCCCGGCTACGGCGCGAGGCGGTCACGCGCCAGCGATTTAACCGCTCGATAGCCGATCAAGATCGGCCGCGGTCTCGACGTCCCCGCCGCAAATCACCTATCCGATCTCGCTGATAATCGGCCGGCGCGAGCTTCGCGACCGCAGGTGCTACCCCGCGAGGGTAGGTCGCTTGAGGCAGGCTCGCCCGTAGCGTGCAAACGCGCGGGTCTTCTGAGGGTACCCGCGCATCTCGCATCTGAGCCCGGCGTAACACCATCTTCTCGCCGGGCTCTTTTTTTGTCCGCAAAGGAAACGGCGCCGCTTCTAGCTGTTATTCCGCGAGCGTCGCCAGGCTTTGACAGCATCGATAAGTGCGGCGTCAGCCATTTCCGCCCGTTGGTCAGCTTGTCCCTCCGCGGCCGTCAATCGGGCGTCCACCCGCCGGTCGGCCGCTTCCAGCAGCTCCTCGACTACCCGGTCGTCTCCGCGCATTGAAGCTCCCGGTCCAGATGCTCCAGTGTCAGGCCACACCCCCGCGATGCTGCCCTGGGCAAAATGACGCGGCCACCAGAAAAAGGAGGCTGGGGCCTCCCGACTGCCTACTTTCAACCAAACGATTGTGCCCAGCGACATATGACGAAGCCGTACGGCGTCTCTGGCGGGCCTGTTCAGGGCTCCTATGTCTGAAAAAGACATCCTCATCGTGGATGACGAAGTCGACCTCCGCGAGATTTTTGCCGGGATTTTAGAGAGGGAAGGCTACATCGTTGACCTTGCCGGCACGGCGGCCGAGGCGAAGGGGCTTCTCGCGGCGCACCAATATGGGATGGTATTGGTCGATTGGCGACTGCCCGACGGGGATGGCGCCGTTATCGCCAATCTTGCCGCGGAAGTCGGTTCTCAGGCTTTCGTCATGAGCGGCTACCTGAGGCGGATGCCCCCCGGGCCATACTTCTCGGCATAGGCCGCAAGGTCGGAGACGGTGAGGACGGTGCGGTACTGGTGTCCGGTCTCCAGCCAATAGCCGCACGCCCGGTAGTTGCACCAAACGGTGATCGAATCGCCGTCGCGCACGGCGCTGCCGAGCGTCGCCCTTATCCAGTCGCCACGACCTTGGCTCTTCGTCATCCTTGGCGCGCCCCAGCCGCCGACGGCATGGGAATCCTTGCCGCTCGCGCTCAGTTTTCAGGCTTCGACTGCGCCCAAGCCGCATCTCCCGAAAAAGCCCTAACAGCCGAGTAGGACGGGACCCGCCTTCGCGCGCGCCTCAGACGAACCCCCGAAGGTTGGAGTTAAGCTCGGGTAGATTGGCAAGCGCCCAGACGGCGGCTTCCGTTCGATTCCCCACGTGAATCTTGCGCAGCACGCTCCACATGTGAACCTTCGCCGTGGCCTCACTTATCCCCAATTGTCGCGCGATCAGCTTATTGGAAAAGCCTTTCACCACGTGGGACAGCACCGCTCGCTCGCGGGGAGAGAAGCGGATTCCACCGGATGTAGGTTTCGAGCCGGATGACGATAACGAGGGCTGCCCGAGAACCAGGTCGCGCGGGAACACGCGTTCTCCAGAGCAGATGCGGCGGAGAGATTGCACAAAAGCGTCGGCCGTCAAGCTATGCGTGAGGATGCCGCTCAGCGGCGGCAGGTCATCAGCGCTTATTTCCAGATTTTCGGTCGCGTCTGCCAAAGCCACGATCTTGGCGCCTTGCGATTGGAGGAGCCGCATGACTTCGCGATCTCTGCAGTCGCCGAAGTCGGTGATTGCGATCGCGCCATAACTAATCCCGCGCTGCTCGTCGAGCAGCAAAAAATCACTCTCTAGTAGGACGGCTGCGAGCGCGTCCTTGACCAATCGAGAGTGCAGCAAAAGCTGAATATTAAACACACCGCTCTTTTAAGCCGGCCGGATGATCTACGGTAGTTAAATGATTTGTTGCGTTCAGAACCTTTATTCGATCCACGCCCGGATCATCGTACGCGGTCGGGACAGCCCTCCTAGCAGTTTCGGTCATCGGCGCCTGCGCTGCGCCCCACGCCGACCGGCCATTGTCTCAGCCGCGTCGGCGTCGGTTCGTCGCCAGGAGTGAGCTTCGAGGACACCTTTCTCTCCTCTCTGCAAAACCGACGGAAAATATGCAAATCCTATGCGTGGCCTCGCCCGGATTGGTGTTAACCAATTAATAGGCGCCAACGACCGAAACCGTAGGTTCAAAGCATGCGTATTCGTAGGAAGCTTTTTCCGGCCGCGGGTGAGCGATGGAGTTTCAGACTCGATCCAAAGAGCAGGTGCTCGTGGATCTCAAGGAGAAACTGAAAGGGCTCCCGGCTGGGCATCCCGACGCGCCGCCGCTGAGCCGGATGATCAACGACCTGCGCGCCGACCTCAGGCAGGTCACTACGAAGGCCACGGAAAGGGCATAAGCTTCCGGCTCATCGT
>Ga0206907_1036_pt1 | contig 20481 bp, 20 predicted proteins | sample Alteio_BWOrgHeat_80_FD_152951 | JGI IMG/M metagenome (GOLD analysis project Ga0206907, IMG submission 152951) | Enriched cells from forest soil in Barre Woods Harvard Forest LTER site, Petersham, Massachusetts, United States -... | ecosystem: Environmental > Terrestrial > Soil > Temperate forest >...
ACGATGATCTCGGTCTTCGGGTCGTAGGAGACGCGGAAATTTTTCGCCACGTATTCCGAGATCGCCTCGCGCAATTTCGGCAGGCCGAGGTTGGAAGTGTATCCGGTGCGCCCCTGTTCGAGGGAATAAATGGCCGCTTCGCGGATGTGCCAGGGCGTATCGAAATCCGGTTCGCCGATGCCGAGGGAAATGACATCGTCCATCGTCTGTACGACCTCGAAAAAGTCGCGGATGCCCGAGCGCGGAATCCCGCGCACATGATTTGCGATGTGTTTCTTCAAGTTCATGGGGCGGACTGGTTACGGCGCCACGGCAAGCCGCTTGGAGTGCGCCTCGCGCACAAGCAGCGCGCCGTTTTCCTTGTAGGCCTTGAGCCGGAAATGGGTCGCGGTCGAGATCACTCCCTTGATGGTGCTCAGTTTCTCCGCGACAAAGCCCGCCACTTCCTGGAGCGTTTTTCCGTCCACGATGACAAGCAGATCGTAGCCCCCGCTCATGAGATAACAGCTCTGCACCTGCTCGAATTTGGCGATGCGGCTGGCCAGCCGGTCAAACCCGCCGCCGCGTTCCGGCGTGATTTTCACCTCGATGACCGCCGTCACCGCGCCATTGCCGGCCTTGTTTGCATCAATGATCGCCTGGTAGCCGAGGATGACGCCCTCTTTCTCATAAGCGGCGATGCGCTTTGCCACCTCGTTTTTGCCCAGGTTCAATTCCCGCGCGAGGTCTTCCACCGGCGTGTGGGCATTGGACTTTAATAATTTAAGCAGTTCTTCCATGGATTCAGGGTGATGCCCGGCGTTGCGTTGCATTTGGGCGAAATGACGAATGACGAATGACGAATGACGAATGTCGAATCAAGCCCGAAGCCCGAATGACGAAGGGAAACACCTCGCTGCGCAACGCGCCCAGGCTTCGTCATTTGCTTCCCGCAAGGCGGGATCATCGATTCGTGCTTCGTCATTCGTGCTTCGTCATTGTAAAACCAATCCCTCCCCTTTTTGCAGGGGACGGCCCTTTGCCGCCCACTCGTCATAAAGCTGCCAGCCCCGGTTCAGCAGGCCGCCGGCGGCTTTGTATCGGTCCCCCGCTCCAAGCACGACCACGATCAACCGCCTCGGCGTGATGATATAGGTTTCGCCGTTTTGGACCGATTCCGGCGGGCGCGCGGAGGAAATCACCAGGCACTGGCCGGCGCGCGCGGTGGTGCCGGTCTTCACGCCATCGATATTATTGACGCCGAGCAGTTCATTCGTATTGCGCAGCAGGTAACGGCCTTGCGTGTTGTCCGCGTGCAGAACGGCGATTTCCCGCTCCTTCTGCGACACGTAAAAATGGAAGTTCCTGCGTCCCATCGCGTAAGCGGCGAGCCGGGCGATGTCGGCGGCGGTGGAGTAGGGGAGCTTGCCCTTCATGCTGTCCAGGCCGTGCGGATTGAGAAAAAGCGTGTGCTCCATGCGCAGCTTGCGGGCGAGGGCGTTCATCTGCGCGACAAAGGCGTAATCGGCGGGAACATCCGCCGCATGGGGTAGCTTCTGCCCCACATGGACCGCGAGGGTGAGCGCGGCGGTGTTGTCGGATTGCATCAAGGCCGTGTAAAGCAGGTCCCGCAACGTCATTTGGTCGCCGGGTTGAAGCGAAACCGGGTCGGCCCCGAGCGCTGATGCTTGCGGCGGCACCGTCGCGAGCTGGGCCAGGTCGGCCTTCGTGGCGTCCGCCCAATCGAGCACCACCATCGCCGTGGCGATCTTCGTGAGGCTGGCGACCTGCAGTTTCTTGTCGATATTCCCACCCATGAGGACATGCCCCGTGGTGGCATCCATCACGACATAGGCTTCCGCGATATTTTGTGCGCCCGCCCGGAGGGGAATTGCAAAAGCCGCAATGAGAGAGAGGTAAGGGAGAAACGCGCGTCTGAAAGTGTCCATTGAAAGCCGCGACAATCTATAACGCGCCCTCGAAATGGCAACATCAAATCACCGTCAAGAGAATTTACAATTTGCGATTTGCAATTTCTCTACACGCACGCCGCGCCTCTCTCAATTGCAAATCGCAAATTGTAAATTGCAAATGCCGCTACCTCGAAATATCCCCCTGGCTCAGGATGCGGAAGCCGTGGCTGCGCAGGACGGCGCAGGCGCATTCGGTGTCCTCGACGTGCAGGGCGAGGGCGGTGTTGCCGCGGGGATGGGTGAGCAGGCTGTTGCTGCCGTGGATGTTGACCTCGGCCATGAGAAGAGCGGTGAGGACTTTGCCAAGCTGCGCTGCGCCGTCCTTTAGCTCGATGACGACGAGCTCGCAGGTGGAGAATGCCACGTCGCCGGCTGTGAAAAGGTCATGGACGCTCTCCGGGTCGCTCACGACCAGCCGCACTATGGCGGCATCGGCGGAGTCCTGGACGCTGACGGCGAGGACCTCGACGTGGTGGTCATTGAGCAGTTTTACGACATCGAGCAGCGCGCCGACTTTGTTTGGCAAAAACACCGAGAATTGCTTCACCCTTGGACCTTCCTCTTTTTCCGTCGTCCGTGCTGATTCCATCGCCATGAGCGCCTGCCTTTATTTGTAAGTGTAGAGCAGGCAGAAGCTCGCCGGGGCTCCGTCGGTTTCCTCGACGCGGACTATATACGCGCCGCTGACGGCGGGTGAAAAGCCCGCGCCGGCCTTTGCGCCCTCCTGGTAGTTCTCGGCCGGCACTTGCCTGCCGGTTTCGTCGAATAATGTGACCTGTATTTTTTTGGCTTTGTCGGTGGCGCCGGCGCAGAACCAATACTGGTTGCCCGCATAGAGGTTCACCTGGATGAACTGCCCTTCCTTCGGGCGGATGGGGCCGGACCAGTTTCCATCGCGCAGCTTGAAGTGGTCGTTGGAAAATGCGCCGGCGAGATCGAGGGCGATCTTGTGTGCTTCCACTTCGTCATCCGGCACGCTCACGGCGCGGATTGCGGGGAGGGGCGCAAGGAGGAGCAATGCGGCGAGGAGGAGGGTTCGGGCCATGGCGTTACTCCTTGGTGGAAATTTCCTTTTCAAGCGCGGCGGCGGCATCGCGCAATTTCTTTACGTCGTCCGCGGTGGGGGCGGTGTCCTTCGGGAAGGAGACGAGTTTTTCAATGGCCGCAAGCCGGGCGTCCAGCGTCGCAACGATCGGGTCGCGCAGGGTTTTGGCCGGGAGTTTGGCGAGCTTGGCGCGCATGTAGGCGACGAGCGCGGGCTGGCGCAGCAGCTTCGCGGCGTCGGGCGTGTAATTGTCCGCGATCCATGAACTGACCGCCTGCGTGCCGCGCACCCAGCCGCCAATTGTCACCAGCACCACGAGTTCCTGGTCATTCTGGTCCTCCATGCCTTGTTTGACTTCGTTTTGCGTCTCTTCCATTTCTTCCTTGAGCGCGTCCCACTGGCCATCGCGGGCAAGGTCGGTGATGGTGCCCACGCGGGCAAGGATGTCTTTTTTCACGTTGAGCGTTTGCGCGAGGCGGATGATGTCGCCGCCCGTGTTCTTGACCTGCTGGGCGTTCTCGGCCTCGACGGCGATGTAGCCATCCGCGATGAGGCCGCCGAGGTTCAAGGCGATCTGCGGGCGGCTGCTGAAGGTCGCCGGGATGGGCGCGCGGAACTCCGACGACCAGTTCGGCTTGCCCTGCTTGTTAAGCGCGGCCATCAACTCGCCCGGCGTGGGGACGGTGACGGCATCGGTCTTGACCACTTTCGCCAGGTCCTCCTTCGTCAACTGCTCGTCGCCGGCCGCCGCGGCGCACAAAAAAGCGGTCGCGATGGCTGCAGACAATATATGACGGCAATTAAACATTCCTGAACATAGTCCCGAAATCCCGCGCTTTGCAATAGCCAAGTCCGCGCATAGCGAAGGTTTTTTTACGCTGCGTATTGGAACCGCGAAGAACGCCAAGGGAACCGCGAAGAACGCCAAGGGAACCGCGAAGGCCGCCTAGGGAACCGCGAAGGCCGCAAAGAAGCGTTTGGTTCGGCATCCACCACGCATCCCTTCTTTGCGTTCTTCGCGTGCTTTGCGGTAAATTTCTCTCTTTTATTGGCAAAACTCTTGAACTTTCCAGCCCGCTCTTTCATGTTCGTCGCATGAAAGCAAAGGTCACCGTCATGCCGAAACAAAGCGTGCTCGATCCGCAGGGGGTCGCCGTAAGGGACGCAATTCATCACCACGGCATGCCGGAGGTCCGGAATGTGCGGATCGGGAAATTTCTCGAAATCGAGGTGGAGGGCGCGTCCGACCAGGCGCGGGAGAAATTGCACGAGCTTTGCCGCGATTTGTTGTCGAACCCGGTCATCGAGGATTACCAATTGAGCATCGAGGCCTGAGGGCCTTGCCTCCTTGATGAAAGCCGCCATCATCCGCTTCCCCGGCTCCAATTGCGACCAGGACTGCTTTTACGCGTTAAACGATGTGTTTCACGTTGAGACGTATTATGTCTGGCACAAGGAGACTTCGCTGGAGGGGTTCGGCCTCATCGTGCTGCCGGGCGGCTTTTCCTACGGCGATTACCTGCGCTGCGGGGCGATCGCCCGCTACTCGCCGGTGATGCAGTCGGTGGTGCGGGAGGCCGAAAAAGGGACACATGTGATGGGCATTTGCAACGGGTTCCAGATTTTGTGCGAGGCGCACCTGCTGCCGGGCGCGCTCGTGCGCAACCGCTCGCTGCATTTCGTTTGCAAGCATGTGAACGTGCGCGTGGAAAATTGCAGGACCGCTTTCACGAACACGGCGTTGACGGGGCAGTCGCTGAACATTCCGATTGCGCACGGCGAGGGAAATTACGTGGCCGATGCGGAGACGCTGCGCGAACTGAACCGCGGCGGGCGCATCCTTCTGCGCTACGTCGATAACGACGGCGCGGTGAGCGACCCGGCGAACCCGAACGGCTCGGCGGAAAATATCGCCGGCATTTGCAACGCGCGCGGGAATGTCTTCGGCATGATGCCGCACCCGGAGCGGGCGAGCGACGCGCGGCTTGGAAGCGAGGACGGAAAGTTCATCTTCGAATCAGTGCTGGTGAGCGCGGGATTTATCAAGGCGGAGAAATGATGAAGGAACCGGCCATCACACCCGGAGTCATCGCCAGCCACGGCATCACGCCCGGGGAATACGAGCGCATCAAAGGCATTCTGGGGCGCGAACCGAATTTTACGGAACTCGGCATCTTTTCGGTGATGTGGAGCGAGCACTGCTCGTATAAAAACACGCGGCTGCAGCTTAAAAAATTCCCGACCACCGGTCCCGGCGTGCTGGTGAAAGCAGGCGAGGAAAACGCGGGTGTGATCGACATCGGCGACGGCTGGGCGGTGGCGTTCAAGATGGAGAGCCACAATCATCCCAGCGCGGTGGAGCCGTTCCAAGGCGCGGCGACGGGGGTGGGGGGAATCATCCGGGATATTTTCACGATGGGGGCGAGGCCGGTGTTTTCATTGAATTCGCTGCGATTTGGCCCCATCCAAGGCGGTGGCGCCGCGGAAAAAACCAATCGCAGGTTGTTCGCCGGGGTCGTGAGCGGGATCGCGCATTACGGCAATTGCATCGGCATTCCCACCATCGGCGGCGAGATTTATTTTGATGAAAGTTACAACGGCAATCCGCTCGTGAATGTTTTCTGCCTCGGCGTGCTTAAGCACGAGCAGATCGCCCGCGGCGCGGCGAAAGGCGTGGGGAACCCGGTGTTTTATGTGGGCGCGGAAACCGGGCGCGACGGCCTGGCGGGGGCGGCATTTGCCTCGCGCGACCTCACGGAGGAATCCAAGGAGGACCGTCCCGCGGTGCAGGTGGGCGATCCGTTCCGCGAGAAATTGCTCCTCGAAGCCTGCCTCGAATTGCTCGCCACGGATGCGGTGGCCGGCATCCAGGACATGGGCGCGGCGGGGCTTACCTGTTCCACCTGCGAGACCGCCAGCCGGGGCGGGACCGGGGTTGAAATCGACCTTGCCAAGGTGCCCAAGCGCGAAACGGGAATGACTCCCTACGAGATCATGCTGAGCGAATCCCAGGAGCGGATGCTGATCATCGTCAAAAAAGGGCATGAACAAACCGTGCGCGATATTTTTGAGAAATGGGATTTGCCATACGCGGAAGTCGGCGTGGTGAAGGACGATGGCATGATGCGCGTCCTCGACCATGGCCACACCGTCTCGGAAATTCCCGCGAGCAAGCTCGCGAACGACGCGCCGGTTTACTCCCGCGAAACAAAACCCCGCCCCGCCCCGGAGCCGCTCGATGCCGCTTCATTGCCGGTCGTGGATAATCACAAGGCGCTGCTTCAGCTTCTCTCGCACCCGGGCATCGCGTCGAAGAATTGGGTCTATCGCCAATACGACCACACGGTGCGCGCGGGGACTTGCGTGCCGCCCGGCTCGGATGCAGCGGTTTTCCTGATCCGCGAGGCCAATAAAATCGTGGCGGCAACGACCGATTGCAATGCGCTTTATTGCTCGCTCGAGCCGCGCGAAGGGGCGCGCATCGCGGTGGCCGAGGCGGCCCGCAATCTCACTTGCGCCGGCGCGCGGCCCATCGCCGTGACCGACAACCTCAATTTCGGCAACCCGCACAATCCAGAAAATTTCTGGCAGTTGGTGGAATGCGTGGAGGGTTTGGCGGAAGCGTGCCGTGCTTTCAATACGCCGGTCACCGGCGGCAACGTCTCGCTTTACAATCAAAGCCCCGCCGGCGCGATCGATCCGACGCCCACTGTTGGCATGGTGGGTTTGATCGAGGATGAACATCACATCACGCGGTCGCATTTCGTGAAAGCGGGCGATACCATCATTCTCGTTGGCGAATTGGGCAGCGAGCTTGGAGCGTCGCATTTCCTGAAGGTTGTGCATGGCAAAAAGGCGGGGCATGTGCCCAAGCTCGATTTTACGAAGGAACTCACCGTGCAGGAGGCTGTGCGCTCGCTCGTCAAATCCCGGCTTGTCAAAAGCGCGCACGATTGCAGCGAAGGCGGCCTCGCGGTCGCGCTCGCGGAATCGTGCATGAGCGGCGGCGATTTGCGCGGCGCGGAGATTAATTTCGGCTCGACCGGCCTGCGCCTCGACCAGTTGCTTTTCAACGAATCCCAATCCCGCATCATCATTTCCGTGGCGGCCACCAACGCCTCCGCCGTGCTCTCGCTGCTGGAATGGCGCGGTGTGCCGGCGCGCAGCCTCGGCGTCGTCGGAGGGGAAGCGCTGGTCATCCGCGCGGATGGCGCCGAACTCAACTGGACATTGGCCGAACTCCACAAAGCATGGTATTTCTCCATCGCCGATGCAATGTCCGCAAACTGATGTGAATACTTCCGAAAAACCAAGGCATGAGTGCGGAGTTTTCGCGGTCTTCGGCCACCCGGATGCCGCGGTGCTGACTTACTATGGCCTTTTTGCGCTCCAGCACCGGGGGCAGGAAAGCGCGGGAATCGTGACCGCGAACGGCGCGGACAGCGCCTTCAGCATGCACAAGGACATGGGGCTTGTTTCACAAGTATTTTCACAAGGCGACCTCAAGCGGCTCAAGGGCAACCGCGCCATCGGCCACGTGCGGTACTCGACCACCGGTTCGAGCAACATCAAAAACGCGCAGCCGCTCGTGGTGGATTGCGCCCGCGGCCAGCTCGCCATCGGGCACAACGGCAACCTCATCAATGCCGCCATCCTGCGGGATGAACTTGAACAACGCGGCTCCATTTTCCAGACGACCGTCGATAGCGAAATCATCCTTCATTTGCTCGCGCAGCCAACCGAGACGAGCGGCGTGCTCGCGGCATTGCGCAGGGTGCAGGGAGCGTTTTCGCTCGTGCTCATGAGCGAACGGGAGATCATCGGCGTGCGCGACCCGTTCGGATTCCGCCCGCTGGCGCTCGGCATGCTCGACGGTGCATACATTCTTTCCAGCGAGACGTGCGCGTTTGACTTGATCCATGCGGAGTTCATCCGCGAGATCGAGCCCGGCGAGGTGGTCGTCATCAACGAGCAGGGCATCACTTCGGATTTTCCGTTCAACGCGACGAAAAGGGCGTTTTGCATGTTCGAGTACGTTTATTTCGCGAGGCCGGACAGCATCATCAGCGACATCAGCGTTCATCGGGTGCGGACGGAAATGGGGCGCGAACTCGCCCGGCTGCACCCGGTGGCGGCCGATCTGGTCGTGCCGGTTCCCGATTCCGGCAACTACGCCGCGCTCGGTTTCAGCCAGGAATTGGGAATTCCCTACGAGCATGCGTTTGTGCGCAACCACTACATCGGGCGGACGTTTTTGCAGCCGACGCAATTGATCCGCGATTTTAACGTGCGCGTGAAGCTGAACCTCATCAAGGAGGCGGTGGCCGGGAAGCGCGTGGTGGTGGTGGATGATTCAATCGTGCGCGGGACCACGGCGCGCGCCCGTGTGGTGAACCTGCGCGAGGCCGGCGCGGCGGAAGTGCACATGCGCATTTCCTGTCCCCCGCACAGGCATGCCTGCCACTATGGAATTGATTTTCCCGACCCGGAAAAACTCATCGCCAACCAGCATACGCTGGAAGAAATCCGCGAGTACCTGGGAGCGGATTCCATCGGTTACCTCGACATCCCGGGCATGGTGCGCGCCACGGGTCTCCCGGAAAACAGTTTTTGCCTCGCCTGCTTCAACGGCGATTATCCCGTGCCATTCGATCCCACGCTCGATAAATTTATCATGGAGCGCCGCAAGCAGCGCGTGAATCTCATCGCGGGCGAGGACCAGCACCCGGATTTGTTTTCCGATTTGAAATGAAGAAGGCTTACGCGCAGGCAGGGGTCGATGTCGATCTCGGCAATCTCGTCAAGAGCCGCATTCACGAGCGCGTGAAGGTCACGCACGGGCCGGAGGTGCTTGGAAAAATCGGCGGGTTCGGCGGCCTGTTCAGGCCGGATTTCCGCGGAATGAAGGAGCCGGTCCTGGTGTCGAGCGTCGATGGCGTCGGGACAAAATTAAAAATCGCATTTGCAATGGGCCGCCACGACAGGGTGGCACAGGACCTGGTAAACCATTGCGTGGACGATATCGCAGTCCTGGGCGCGCGGCCGCTTTTCTTCCTGGATTACATCGGCGCGGAACGGCTGGAGCCTGCCGTCTTCGAACAGCTCATCAAGGGCTTCGCCAAGGCGTGCAAGGAGGCGAAATGCGCGCTCATCGGCGGGGAAACCGCGCAGATGCCCGGCATGTACAACCGCGGCGAATACGACCTTGCGGGGACGATTGTCGGCGTGGTGGACCGCGCAAAAATGATCGACGGCAGCCGCATCGAGCCGGGGGACGTGGTGCTTGGCCTGCCCTCCAATGGCCTTCACACAAACGGCTACTCGCTCGCAAGAAAAGTGCTTTTCAAAAAAATGAAACTCAAGGTCTCCTCCCGCGTTACCGGTATTGCGAGGCCTATCGGCGAGGAATTGCTCAAAGTGCACCGGAACTACCAGCCATTGCTCGCCTCAATCCCGGAAGGCCTGGTCAAGGGGCTCGCCCATATCACCGGCGGCGGCCTCGTCGATAACCTGCCGCGCGTGCTGCCGAAGGATTGCGACGCACTGATTGACACCCGACAATGGAAAGTGCCGCAGATCTTTCGCTTGATCGGGGAGGGCGGCAATGTCGATGCAACAGAAATGTACCAGGTGTTTAACATGGGGATCGGCATGGCCATCATTGCATCCGGGTGTGACGCGGAGGCGGTCATCCGCCGGACTCGCGCAAAGCGGATTGGTGTGATACAATCGGGGAACAGGAAAGTGCTGCTTTCCCTTTGATTCATGCCCGAAAAAGAAAATCAAAAACGGCTTTGGAACGTGGGCCTCGGCGCGGGGCTCATGGGAGCGCTCCTGCTCGCGTTCAAATACGTGATGAAGCGCCCCACGACGGCGCCCGTGCCGGACACCATTTCCTCGAAGGTTTTCACGACGAAGGTGCTGCACACGAGCCGCGGGCCGATCGTCTATCACGAATCCGGTTCCGGCCAGCCGCTGATCTTCGTGCACAGCATCTGCCTGGGCGGTTCGTCCTATGAGTGGTCGAAAATCTACCCGGAATTTGCGACCGGGCAGCGCGTGATCGCGCTCGATTTGATCGGGTTCGGCGAATCGGCGCGCCCCAATTTGCAGCTCGGCGCCGCCGATTACGTGCGGACAATGGCCGAGTTCATCCGCTCCACCTGCTGGGAGCAGCCGCCCATCCTCATCGGGAGCGGGCTGGGCGCCGGATTTTGCGTTTACCTTGCGACCCAGCATCCCGAACTCGTCGCGCGCCTGGTCCTGCTGTCGCCGACCGGCTCGAACGATTTCGGCAGGCAGGATCTCGCGCTGAACCTCAAGCTCGCCAGCCGCGTGCCGATGTTGAACCGGTTCGTTTACCGGAACCGGCAATCGACCAAATTGGCGGTGCATGCGTGGCTGGCAAAATGCGCCTTCGTCAATCCCGATTTGGTCACGTCCGAAATGGTGGATGTATTCACCACCTGCGCCCAGCAATATGGGGCTGAATATTCGATGCTGAACCTGCAGAGCGGCATGCTCAATTTCGACCTCGAAGCCCGGTTCAATATGCTCACCCAGCCCGTGACACTGCTTTGGGGAAACAAGAGCACCAATCCCCCCATGGAAATGGCGTTCAGGTTCCATGCCGCCATCAAGAATTGCAACCTGGTCACTCTTCAAAACACGGGCGTCTTCGCCGCCCTGGAGTCTCCGCAGCAGGTAATGGACGCCTTGCGCGAGGAATTGCAAAACAAACTGCGCGTTTACAAGAGCTAAGTATCCCCGCCACTATGCTTATGAAGAGAGCATTGATCATGCTGCCTTTCGTCGTGGCGGCATCCATCGCTGTCGCGCAAGACAATACCGCCAGCCCGTACGCGAAGTGGAAAAATGGGCCATCGCATGATCCGGCCTTTTTCCCGATCGCCGTCTGGCTTCAGGACCCTTCCAACGCCGAGAGATACAAAGCTGCGGGATTCAATACCTACGTCGGCTTGTGGAAGGGGCCGACCGAGGAGCAACTCGCGGCGTTGAAAAAGGCGGGCATCCGCGTGTTCTGCGAGCAGAACGACGCGGCGCTCCGCCATCTCGACGACCCCGTGATCGCCGGCTGGATGCACGGCGATGAGCCGGACAACGCGCAGGAATTGCCCGGCAAGACGGGCTACGGCCCGCCCGTCGCCCCGGAGAAAATCGTGGCCGAATACGAGCAAATGCGCAAAGCCGATCCGTCGCGCCCTGTAATGCTGAACCTCGGACAGGGCGTGGCTTGGGACGGCTGGTACGGTCGCGGTGCGCGGAGCCATCACCCGGAGGATTACCCGCTCTACATGAAAGGGAGCGACATCGTTTCCTTCGATATTTATCCGGTCGTGCATGACAACACGGAAGTCAGGGGACACCTGTCTTACGTTTCGGATGGAGTCGATCGGCTGGTGAAATGGAGCAACGGGCAGCAGATCGTATGGAATTGCCTCGAATGCACTCACATCGACAACCCCAAGCTCAAAGCGACACCCAAGCAGGTGCGCTTCGAGGCGTGGCAGTCGATCATTCACGGTTCGCGCGGGTTGATTTATTTCGTGCATCAATTCAAGCCCGTGTTCCGGGAGGCGGCGCTGTTTGATGATCCGGAAATGCTCAAGGCGGTCACCGCGTTGAACCAGCAGATCACCTCGCTGGCTGCCGTGGTGAATTCTCACCCACCCCGCGATGCCGCGACAGCGATAGCGCTGACTCCAGAGGACGGTGAAGCCCGGGTGGATGCGATGACGAAAACCAGTAACGGGACTCTCTACATATTTGCCGCAGTCAATTCGGGCGTGCCCTGCACGGTAAGGATTGGGATGCCGGGGTTGAAAGCGGGGCAGACCGTGGAGGTGATCGGGGAGAACCGCAACCTCACCGTAGGCGCCGATGGTTCATTCAATGACGATTTCGCCGAGTGGGACGTGCATATTTACCGCATCCTCCAACAGCGGAATTAATTTGTAACCTTTTCGCAGCCCGGTTCGTCTTGCCTCATTGAAACCAACCAACACCATGAAAACGACCATGAAACTGGCCGCGCCTTTTGCATTGGCGGAATCGCCATGCAAGGGCACGCACTAAAACACAGAGGTTGATGTTGCGTGTTGCAGGCGATTGTTTCACCCTCAATGCAAGGCCTCCAACAGACTCAACCACTGATGACCGATGAAGAACTCATCCGATCAGCGCTCAACGGCGGCGATGCCTCATTCGCGGAATTGGTGCAACGCCACAAGGGGAAAATCTTTGGAATGGCCGCCCGGTTCGTCAGCGATGCCCACCAGCTTGATGACATCGCGCAGGAAATATTTATTCGCGCCTGGAGAAACCTCGCCAAATTTCGCGCCGACGCCCCTTTCGAGCACTGGCTTTCGCGCATCGCAACCCGCGCCTGCTACGATTTCCTGCGGGGCAAACAGCGCCGCGGCAACCTCGTGCCCCTCGATGACCAGCGCGACTCGGAAATCCCGGCCGAGGCCGATTCCTCCTCCGCAGCCGATGCGCGAGAAATACTCGTCCACGCCATGCAAAAACTCTCACCGGAGGAACGCCTTGTGATTACTCTTACGGAATTAGAGGAAAAATCGGTCCGCGAAGTGGCGGCACTGACCGGCTGGAGCGAGTCGAATGTAAAAGTCCGCGCATTCCGTGCGCGGCAGACGTTGAAAAAAATCCTGGAGCCAACCTATGAAAGATGAATCAGACAAACGCCTGGACGAGCTTCTCTCAGCCGTCCGCGCGCAAAAACCGGATACCTCGCGCCTCGAATACGGATTTGAGACGCGGCTCATGGCGCGCCTGCGCGAAGAGGGGAGCGCTGCAAAGCCGTGGCATGCCTTCGCATGGCGGCTTTCGCCCGTCTTCGCGGGCATTGTCGTTGCGCTGGGAATCTGGACTTACTGCTCGCCGCGAGACCCCGAGATGGATGCAGCCGCCGTCACCGCCAGCGATGAGGCGCAGATGGTGGAATACCTGACTGGAAACGGAATATGAAGAACTGGAAAGCCATTGCCGGGGTTTGCCTCGTTTTTCTGCTGGGTGGAGTCGCCGGCGCCCTCCTCACGCGCCTCGTGATTGTCAACCGCATCCAGCGCATCGTGGTGGGCGGGCCGCAGGCCGTGAATCAGCTCGTCGTGCGGCGTCTCACCAAGCGGCTCGATCTTGACTCCGGCCAGCGCGACCAGCTCATGGACATTATCGTTGCTACCCGCAAGGAAATACGGACAGCCCGCACACAGATCACGCCGCAATTGAAAACCATCATGACCGATGGCGAATCGAAAGTGCGCGCGATGCTGAAGCCCGACCAGCAGAAAAAATTCGATGAGGTCATCGAGAACAACAAGGAGCGCCTCGCGCGATTTGAGGGGGATGGAACGTAGCCGCTAACCAGACCTAACGACCGCGCGCACCGGGAAAGCATCCGGCTGCGCCTCCCGCCGCGATTTATTTTTGCGATTTCCGAACCAATAATCGGGCGGGACCGCGGTAATGAGAACTTTGAAAGGGATTGTTCGACTGGCCTTTATGCCCGGCAACGTGGACGCCGGTCTGCTGGTGCTGCGCTTGCTGGCAGGAGGAAGCCTGTTCATCAAGCATGGTTGGGAAAAGATCACCACGTTTCCGGCAATGGCGGCACATTTCCCGGATCCCATTCACATCGGCCTGGTGCCAAGCCTCGTTGTCGCGCTCATCGGCGATGCCATTTGCTCGGTCCTGGTTGCTTTTGGGTTCTGCACCCGCTGGGCCGCGTTATTCGCGGCCGTCAACATCGCGGTGGCATGGAGCTTGGTCCACCATTTCGCATTTTTTAAAAAACCGCAGGGTGACCACGGCGAATTGTGCGTGCTTTACATCATCACTTTTCTTGCCCTTTTTCTCACCGGCGCAGGCCGCTTCAGTCTTGATGCACTCATTTCCAAAGCGATGACCCGGCCGGATGACACCATCCCGGAGTCTCGCCAGCGAACAGCGGTTTAAAATCCTTCCGGTCTCGTAAATTTTAGCCGGCTATAAAACTTCGCCCACTGCCGTTCCGGGACGGCTTTCCGTGGCGCTTCCATTTTCATTGGCGGGTTGGCGCCCGATGGCGTCCTCGCCAATCATGGAGGCATAGGCTTCCGCGCTTTTGGTGCGGCGCCTCGCAAGCGAGGGGTCGGTATCGAGATCGATATGGTAGAGGCCGAAATCGCTGTCCTGGGAAAACGGGAGCCCCCATTCGCGATTGGAAGTAATACTCCAGCAAATGTAAGCGCTCACCGGAATGCCTTCCCGGCGCGCCGCGCGCACTTTTTCGACGTGGGCTTCGATATAGCCGGCGCGATCAAAACCATCCGCGGATTCGATGCAGCCATTCTCCACAACCAATATTTCCTTGCCGGGAAACAGACGATGGTAACGCCGCAACCAGCGCAGCAACCCCGGCGGGTCCACCGGCGCGTTTGCAAATTTGCTCATCGAGGCGTCGAGCAGTTGCGTGACACGGTGGGGTTCGAGATGGCTGGCGCCCCAGTAGTAATCGAATCCCACGAAATCCAATTTGCCATGGCAGGATGGCGGGCAAAACAAAAGGGAAAGCTTTCCCCGCATTCCAAGCATCCACCAATCGCAGTTGGTGACGGCGGCGAGCACAGCGAATGAGTTTAACAAATCGTCAAAAAAACCAAAAACCGGCGACAATTTGCGGATCAGCGCGTATTTGCTTAAAGGATGCGTTCCCTTTCTTAACTTCGATAGCGCAAGGCATATCCCCGCGGGGCGCATCATGCCTTCTTGCTGATCACGGAAGCGTTTACGGCTTCTTGTGCTGGACGCCATCCAATCCTGGAAGTTTATCAGCCAGCCGGGGAGGCCGAACACGAACGGATTTGTCCCCACCTTGGCCGCGGGATCAATTTTTTGAATCCCATCCCTCGCGAGGCTGTGCGCCAGGAACAGATTGCGCATGAGTTGAATGCTCTTGTCCAGTTGCTCCGAAATGCGGGCTCCCGGAGGACAGCCCGGCGGCATCGTGTAAGAGGACGACCACCACGGCTTGATGTAACCGTAAACGAGGAGGTTCGGCTCGTTGAACGTAATCCAGTAAGACACCCCGGCGCCCGTGGCCGAGGCGACCTCTTCGGCGTAAGCGGCAAACCATTGTGGAAAATCCGGCGCGATCATTCCGCCGCGCTCCTCCACGTGGATGGGCCAGGTGAAATGATGCAACGTGATCACCGGCTGCATGCCCGCTTTGCGGATGGCGGCGACGATTTCCCGGTAGTGTTCGAGCGCCGCCGGGTCGAAGCGCCCGGGTTCCGGCTCCACGCGCGACCACGAGATCGAGAACCGGAAAAGCCCGCAGCCCAGTTCCGCCGCGTGTTTTACATCCTCCGGGTAGCGATTCCAGAAATCGCTGGCTGCGCCCCGCCGTGTCTGGTCTTGGCTTTTCTCCCATTTGTCCCGAATGTCCATCCGGCCCGCATCAAATGCCTCCGATTGATGGTCGGATGTGGCGACGCCAAACTTCAATTTCGGCAACTCTTCGTCGGAATTCATTTTCGATGGATTGCGGCGGGGGCGCCGTGCCGGGAGAGGGGACGGGAAGCCATCGTGAATACCTAACGCTTCAATTCAGTCGCGGCGCGGTCCCCGGCGAACATCAGCGCCTTCACGTTCCCGGTTCCATTGCGCGGGGCTTTGCAGTAAGCGTCGAAAGCCGCCTCGGCGAAGATTCCTTTTTGCCCCCATTCCACCAGCCACTCGCCGGCGTATTCCGGCGGCTGCTGCATGAATCCGGCGCCCATCATCTGCAACCAGTCGCGATTGAATTCCTCGTGCGATCCAAGGGGCGGCGTCATGAGGATGGGAATTCCCAAGGCCGAGTAAAAAACCAACTCGCTGGGTTTGGTCCAAAGCACATCGGTGTCGCGCAGCCACTGGTTGAATTCGCGAAAATAAGCGGCTTTGTCGGGCGACAAAAGCACGCGCACCCCGGTTCCCAACTCCGCATCAAGCCCATGTCGCGCGATCGACTCGCGGAAGAAAGCGGCGACCTCCGGCCGGACCCCCGCCACCAAATTCAAACGCAAGCGCTTTCCCTTGATGAACGGCGCGGCTCCGCGAAGGATATCGGCCGCCACATGCCGTTGGGCGCCGGCGCCACCTACGGCGTAGGTCACCGTGAGCCTGCCCTCGCTTTTGCCGACGTCGCCCAATTCGCGGGTGATTGATTCGCGATACCTGTCAAGGAACTGCCGTTCCGGGTCAAGCCGGGCAAGTCTGTTTCGCAAATCCTCCTTCACTGTATCGACATTCTCCTGGGGCAGGGGAAATCCCGTGAAATACACGTTTTCGTCCGGCACCCCGTATTGCAAAAGTCGCCGCCGCGCCACATCCGTGGGCGCAAAATAGATGACCGGGCTGGATTTCGGTTCCTTTGCCACCCAGATCCTGTTGATGTCGGTATCGGTTGCAACGCAAAACACATTCTTCACTCCCGCCCTGCCCGCCGCGAGCGCCAGAACGAAATAGGTCGTTAAAAACGGGATCTCCGCCGTGCGGCAATGCGCGGCGATGCTGCTCCCAAGCCCGTGTCGAATCAGCCGGTCCAGGTAAAGGGTGCCGATGCTCGGCTCCGATAAATCCCGGGCCGGGTAGCGCTCGGCGATTTGCTGGAAGTGGTCGTAACTTTTCCAAAGGGGCTTTCCGATGATGGGAATTTCGCTCAGGCGCGACAAACCTTCGTAGCCCCCCCTGATTCTCCGCCAGTGTTTTCGCTCCTTGTCGCTGCTTACTTTGTCCGTGTTCGCGGTGATGATCCCCTCGCGGGCAATATCCCGGAATGGATCGGCGGCCCGTTGGTGTCCGTATCCCATATCGACTGTCACCACCCAAGCTTGGTTCATAGGAATCGGAAACGCTTTCGCCGCCAGTTTTGGATGCAGGATATTCAGGACGCCGGGCTGATGGCTGCGGAACTGTGAAGTCTCTATGCGTGTTTGTCAACGAAGCGTTCAATTCCGCGTGTGGCAGAAAGCGAAGATCAATCCAACTGCGTTGGAGCGTAGCCGCTGCGGAGGCAGTTTTCGGTGACCACGCGCGGAGTCACAAAATTCAGGAGATATTCACGCCCCCCCGCTTTGGTGCCGCCGCCGCTCATTTTATAGCCGCCGAAGGGCTGGCGTCCGACGATTGCGCCGGTGATGGAGCGGTTGATGTAGAGGTTGCCGCAGGCCATTTCGGCTTTGGCCCGCGCGATATGGGCGGGGCTGCGGGAGCAGATGCCGCCGGTAAGGGCAAACGCGGAGTCGTTGGCGAGGGCGATGGCTTCGTCGAAATCGCGCGCCAGGGTCACGGCCAGGACCGGCCCGAAGATTTCCTCCCGGAAGAGACGGCTGCGCACCGGGACATTGGTGAATATGACGGGCGGGACGTAGCAGGCATTTGGATCCGCCGGCACTTCGCCCTGCCACGCGAGGATGGCTTCATTTTTGCCGTTTTCGATCATGGCGAGAATGCGCTTTTGCGCTTCGCGGCTGATCACCGGGCCGAGGACCGTGCCGGGCTGTTCGGCGGGGCCAACTCGCAGCGATGAGGCGGCCGCGAGGAGACGGTCGAGGAATTTCGCGGAATTGTCCTCCATGAGAATGAGACGCGAGAGGGCGCTGCATTTCTGGCCTTGGTAGCCGAATGCGGAGGCGAGCGTGATGGCGATGGCTTCGTCGAGATCGGCGTCGCTGTCGATGATGAGGGCGTTTTTTCCGCCCATCTCGCAAATCACCTTTTTGAGGTTGCGCTGGCCGGGCTGGGCGCGCCCCGCGATTTCCCAAATTTTGAGCCCGACTTCCATGGAGCCGGTGAATGCGATGAAATCAATGTCCCGGTGGGCAACGAGGTGCGCGCCGATTTCCCCGCCGGGGCCGGTGAGGAGATTTGCGACGCCCGCGGGCAGGCCCGCTTCGATCAAAATTTCCATCAGGCGGGAGGCGATCACGGGAGTTTGGTCGGAGGGTTTGATGATGACCGTATTGCCGGTGACAAGCGCGGCTGCGGTCATTCCGGTGAGGATGGCCAGCGGAAAGTTCCATGGCGCGATGACCACGCCGGCGCCGCGCGGCAACCAATGTAATACATTCGTTTCGCCGGGAATGCGCTGTGTGGGGCGCGGCTCAGCGAGGCGGCGCATTTCGACCGCGTAGAAATTGCAGAAGTCGATGGCCTCAACCACATCCGCGTCGGCTTCGATCCAATTCTTGCCCGCTTCGAGAATCTCGAGCGCGGTGAGTTCCGCTTTGTCGCGTTGCAGGAGCCGCGCGGCGCGCTCGAGAAAGGCGGCGCGGTCGCCCGCGGGAATGCGCCCCCATGCGGGTTGTGCGGACAGGGCGGCGCGCACCGCGGATTCGGCGTCGTCGATTGTTGCCTTCGCGGAGTGCCCGATGATTTCCGTCTGGTCCGCCGGATTCAGGGAGATGTGCCATTCCGCGGTTTTGACCGGCTTGTTGCCGATAATCAGCGCATGTTTGCGGCCAAGGCGCGAACGGACTGTTTTCAGCGCGGCGCGGATTTTCGCGCGCTCCGCGTCGATTGTAAAATCAACAGGCGGCTCATTTTTAAAAACAGGAGCGGCAGTTTCGGTTTCCTCCACTGCTTGCTGCAAAAGCAATTTTTTTTCGGGGTCTTCGAGCAATGCGTCGCGGTTTGCGCCGCGCGCGAATTTTCCCGCGAGAAAACTTTCGTTGCTCGTGTTTTCCAAAAGGCGGCGCACGAGGTAGGCCATGCCGGGAAGGAGTTCCCCGACCGGGCAATACTCGCGCACGCGAAGGCCGAGCCGCAGCAGCGCGTCCCTGAGCGAATCGGCCATGCCATGGAGCACTTGGAATTCGAAGCCAGCGCGCGGCACGCCGAGCCGGTCCGCCTGCGCGATGGCGTGTGCGGCGCTGCGGACATTGTGCGTGCCAAACGCGGAACCGATGGCATCGTGATTTTCGAGCAGGATGAGGGAGAGCTTTTCGAAATTGAGGTCGGATTCGGCCTTGTGAGGGAAGACGGGCAGGGGCCATCCGCGTTGCCGGGCGATGACGGTTTCGTAGTCCCAGTAAGCGCCCTTGACCAGCCGCACGGTGAAGCGCCGGCCGCCTTCGCGCGCCCACGCGATGAGATCGCGAAGATCGGTTTCCGTCTCGCGCAGGTAGGCTTGCATCGCGAGGCCGCAGGCGGGGCCGGTGGAAAATTCGGCTTCCGCGAAAAGTGTTTTGAAAAGGCGCAAGGTCAGGTTTTTCAGCGCATGGCTTTCCATGTCGAAATTGATGAATGCGCCAAGTTCCTTCGCGCGGCGGAGGATGGGGCGCAGGCGAACGGAGATTTTTTCGATGTCGGTATCGGGATCCGCCGGCTGGATTTGGGAATGGAGGGCGGAGATTTTGACGGAAAGATTGAGAAGCGGGGAACCGGACGCCGGGGCCGCCGGCCATGAGGCGCTTTCACGCGCGAGGAGGTTCATCAGATCGAGGTAACGCTGCGTATATTGGTCAGCCTCGATTTCGCTCACGACCGCTTCGCCGAGAATATCCACGGTGAAACCGACGCCTTGCTTGTGCAGACCGCGGAGCGTGGCGGCGATTTCGCGTCCGTCATTGCCGAGCATGAAAATGCGCGCCATGCCGGCGACTTGCGATTTGATGCCGCCGCTCATGATGCCGCCGGTGAGTGTGCCGAGGTTTAACGCGGCCCGCAGGACGGCCGGGAGTTCCACGCGGTCGTCGCCGAGGTATTCCCGCAGGTGGCGGTTGATTTCGCCTGACGATTGGAGAACCGGGAGGACATCAATAAATCGAAATAGTTGCGTCTTGAAGTGCTCGTCCCGCATCGACCATTCCATCAGCGGCCCATAGAGTCCCTTGCGGCTGAAGATGGAAGGCGCACCGGCGGCATCCACCAGCGCGAAGATTTGCTCCCCGATCTCGCGGATTGCGTCCTCGAGGGAGGAGACTTCGGATTTCCCGGCTGATGCAGAGTAAATGCGCGCCTCGTTCATTTCCGCCCCCAAATCAATTTCGCTTAAAACGCGCAGATGGCAAGGCATCCTCCGCCGCGCCTCCCTTTATAATTGCGGCAGTTGCGCATCGGTTTTACATTGGCATGTGAAAAAGGCGCCGGTCGAATTGCTGGTGTGCGCGCCGGATTTTTATGACGTTGAATACGTCATCAATCCCTGGATGGAGGGAAATATTCATCGCTCATCCCGGGAGCTTGCAGTGGAGCAATGGCGCGCTTTGATGGCCATCCTGAAAAAACACGCCTCGCTTCATCTGCTCAGGCCCCGGCCGGATTTGCCGGACCTCGTATTCACCGCGAATGCGGGTTTCGCGGCCGGTAATGAAGTGGTGCTCAGCCACTTCATGCACCGCGAGCGCCAGGCGGAGGAGCCGTTTTTCCGCCAATGGTTCGAGGAACGCGGATACAAGACACACACCCTCCCGCGCGATCTCC
>Ga0206907_1037_pt1 | contig 20314 bp, 16 predicted proteins | sample Alteio_BWOrgHeat_80_FD_152951 | JGI IMG/M metagenome (GOLD analysis project Ga0206907, IMG submission 152951) | Enriched cells from forest soil in Barre Woods Harvard Forest LTER site, Petersham, Massachusetts, United States -... | ecosystem: Environmental > Terrestrial > Soil > Temperate forest >...
ATTACATTTGCCGAAACCGGGCTTACGTCAAATATCGGTCAGAGATTGCTGGCCGTTAAAGATTATTTGAACAACGACGACGTTTTTTTGGCGAACTACAGTGACGGTCTTACCGATTTTCCCCTCCCCCAGCTGATCGAGGAATTTTATCGTCGGGAAGCTGTGGGGATGTTTCTGTCGGTGCGGCCGAATTTCAGCGGGCATTTTTTACGGTGCGCAAGTGACGGACGAGTCCTCTCGGTGGATGACGTCGTGCGAGCTAATGCACGAATAAATGGCGGATTTTTTATTTTCTCGAAAAAAATATTCGACTATGTCCAGCCTGGGGACGAGCTCGTCGAGGCGCCATTTCAGCGGCTGATTGACGAGGGGCGGCTGTACACCTGTGAATATGATGGGTTTTGGCGCTGTATGGACACATTCAAGGATCTGCAGGCACTCGAAACATTAATGAGCACCGGCAGCCCTCCTTGGGCGCTTTGGGAACAAGACCGGGCCAATGCGCCCCATTCGACGGCTCAGCGATAAACACCGCGCCAAGTCGCCGCTCTTGTTGAAAATGTCCGATCCAAGTGCGGAACAAATACACCGCAGCAGACTGTAAGCGTTTTCCGAACTGATTAAAGGCTATCACGGCTTTTAACGAGTTGAGCAGAATTGGATGACAGATTCGCCGTCAGCTAGACTTCTAACCGCGACACGTCGACCGGACGTGTCAGCGAACGCACTGGCGCCGCCCCCACACGCGCGCGACAACGGCAAGATCGTCGGCTTATTTCGGGAACTATTCAGCTACCGCGAACTGGCGTTTTTCCTCGCCTGGCGCGATATCAAAGTTCGCTACAAACAAGCCGTCCTCGGCATCCTATGGGCGGTGATTCAGCCTCTGTTTACAACGGTCGTATTCACGATTCTATTTGGAAAATTGGCCAACTTGCCAAACGATGGGATGCCGCCTTCGGTATTTTACTTATCCGGCCTGGTCCCCTGGCTCTATTTTTCGTCGACTGTCACCAACGTAAGCATGAGTCTCGTGAGCAATGCCGATATACTGACAAAAATTTACTTCCCTCGCATTCTTCTACCTACCGCGGTCGCCGGCGGCAATCTCGTCGACTTTGTGATCGGCGCGGTGATCGTGATGGTCACTGCTGTCATTTGCGGGGTTCACCCAAGCTTCAGCTGGCTTCTGTGGCCGCTGCTCATGGTTCCGACACTGGTTCTATCGCTCAGCGTCGGGATGATATTGGCGGCGTTAAACGTCAAATACCGCGATATACGGTATGTGGTCCCCTTCGCCATTCAGCTTTGGTTGTTTGCCACCCCGATCATTTACCCGGCCAGCCTCGTACCAGAGCAATATCGGCTGCTGCTCGGACTTAATCCGCTCAGCGGGCTGATCGAAGTTTTCCGTCACTCGCTCAACCCGAACGTCGTGCTGCATTGGGACTTATTGGCAACTTCATTGGCCATCACGATCGGCCTGTTCATCGGCGCCATCGCTTTTTTTACCCGAAGCGAGCGCGCTTTCGCGGATTACGTGTGAAATGTCATACAGCGTCGCTATCGAAGGAATTTCGAAACGGTACCGCATCGGCAGCCGGGCGAATGCGACGTTGCGAGAGCGCATCGTTCAGTGGACCACCGCTCCGCATCGGGCTCTCAAAACGACGGCGCCGTCGATTTGGGCACTGCGGGACGTATCGTTTGATGTTCTCCAAGGCGAGGTGGTTGGCATCATCGGGCGCAACGGCGCCGGCAAAAGCACCCTTCTGAAAATCCTTTCCCGGATAACCAACCCGACATCGGGCAATATGCGGGTCCGCGGACGGGTGGCCTCGTTACTCGAGGTTGGAGTCGGCTTTCATAACGAACTTACCGGGCGCGAGAACATATACCTGAACGGCTCGATCCTGGGCATGCGCAAGCGTGACGTCGATCGACGGTTTGATGCGATTGTCGAGTTTGCCGGGGTCGCGCAATTCCTTGATACGCAGGTGAAGCATTACTCAAGCGGGATGAGATTGCGGCTGGGCTTCGCCGTCGCCGCCCATCTGGAGCCGGACATCCTGGTCGTCGATGAGGTTTTGGCCGTCGGTGACGCCGGCTTCCAAAAAAAGTGCCTTGATGCGATGGAAGGTCTGCAAAGCGGCGGCAGGACCGTCCTGTTCGTCTCCCATAACATGGCCGCGGTAGAGAACCTCTGTTCGCGAGGGATTTGGATCGACAGCGGTCAAGTACGGATGGACGGACCAGCGAAAAACGTCATTCGCTCATATATGGAAGCGTTCGCCGGCGATGACGGCGCGGGTACCGACCTTTCCGATGCCGACGGCCGGCTTGGCGACGGATCGATTCGCTTCACTCGCTTCGAGTATCTGGGGCCCGACGGATCGCCCTGCTCGCTGGCTCGTTGCGGGGAGCCGCTGTGGATGCGTCTGCATTATCGCGCGTCCCGCGAGGTGTCCTGTCCGAGTTTTGGCTTTCGGCTGTTCACGGGCCTCGGCACGTTGATAACCGAAAGCTACAACCTGCTGCACGGCACAGTCATTCCAAAGGTCAAGCCGGGAACTGCCTATATCGATGTCCGCATTGATTCGCTGAATTTGCTGCCGGCCCGCTACACGGTTTCACTTTGGGTGACGGATGAGGGCGGGGCGAATGTCTATGACGGTGACGTCCGTACCGTTCTCGAGGTCGAACCGGCCAGCATTTATGCCTCCGGAAGACTTCCCGAAGCCCGTCAAGGCATCGCCTTTTTCACGCAGAGTTGGGCACAACCGGTTGTTACCGGGTAACTTGCCGATTATTGGTCACTCGCAGATACATCCTTACTTCATTTAGTGAAAATGGCCATGAATATCATGCGAAATGGGAAGTCCTCACCGCCAGATCAGCGGCTCGGCCTGCGGGCCGGGGAATGGGTCGAGATCCGTTCCGAAGCCGAAATACTGGCGACGCTTGACGAGCAGGGTCAGCTGGACGGGCTCCCGTTCATGCCCGAAATGCTGCAATTTTGCGGACAAAGAGTTCGCGTGCACAAGGTCGCGCATAAGACTTGCGACACAATAAAGACTTACAACAATCGCTATATGCCGAACGCAGTTCATCTCGATGGATTGCGATGCAACGGCGCCGCTCATGGCGGCTGTCAGGCTCGCTGCCTATTATTTTGGAAGGAGGCCTGGTTGCGGCGGTCGCAAGCACATTCGTCGCCAGGTATTACCTCCACCGACCATAACAGCAAGGCCGGCACTTCTGACAAAGACAGACTGTTTCGGCACACGCGACAGGTGGTCGCCGACACGGATCCGGCTACCGAAATTTATTCCTGTCAGGCCACCAGGCTTCGCGATGCCACGGCCCTCCTTCACTGGTATGATCCGAGGCCTTATTTCGCTGATCTCCGATCTGGAAACGTCAGCATCGCCGTCTTCACTAAATATGTGGTTCTGGCGATGGGTCGCGCGATCCTGCGCCGCCTGAACCGGGACCCCGCCTTGCGGCCTGGCCTCGGCGTGTCCACGTCCACCGAAAAGCCCCTCAATTTGCAACCCGGCGAAATGGTACGCGTGCGGTCTCGCGAAGAAATCTATCGAACGATCGGCGCGAACCGTAAGAACCGGGGGCTGTGGTACGACATCGAAATGGAGGCGTTTTCCGGCGAAAGCTTCCCTGTTCTGGCGCGTGTCGAGCGGTTGCTCGATGAGCGGACCGGCAAAATGATCGAATTGTCGCGAGACTGCATCATGCTCGACGGAGCCGTATGCGGCGGCTGCCGGAGCATGAACCGGCTATTTTGCCCCCGAGCGATTTATCCCTATTGGCGCGAGGTGTGGCTGGAGCGGGTGTCGTGAATGATGTTGCCGGTCAGCCTGCCCTCGGGCAGGCCACGTCGGGAAACATGTTATCGCTGATCAAGAGATTGTACCCGATTTGCCGCAGTATTACGGGAAACGGCGCGCGGCAAACTCTCCGGATGCTGCAGGATTACATTCCCCTCGATATCCGTGAGGTCGCCACGGGTACCCCGGTTTTCGATTGGGCCATCCCACGGGAATGGAATATCCGAGAAGCTTTTATTGCCCGCCTCGATGGAACCAAGGTCATCGACTTCGCGGCGCACAATTTACACATTCTGCAATACAGCACGCCGATTGATCGCGTCGTCGAGCTCGACGAATTGCGGCAACATCTTCATACGATGCCCGATCATCCAAGCTGGATTCCGTATCGCACGGCCTATTATTCGGAAAACTGGGGCTTTTGCCTGTCTCAAGATCAGCTTGCCGACCTACACGACGCACGTTACCGCGTGGTTATCGACAGCTCGCTCGACGACGGGCACCTCACCTTTGGCGAGCTGTTCATCTCAGGATGCAGCGATGAAACGATCCTGATTTCCACTCATATCTGCCATCCTTCACTGGCGAACGACAATCTGTCAGGCATTGCCGTCGCGACCGCGCTCGCCGAGCACATTCGCTCGATCAATCCCCGCTACAGCTATCGCTTCCTCTTTATCCCGGGCACGATCGGCTCCATCACCTGGCTTGCGCTAAACGAAGATAAGGTGAAGGCGATCAAATGCGGGCTTGTCCTCTCTTGTCTAGGGGACGCCGGCGGCATGACCTATAAGCAGAGTCGGCAAGGCGACGTGCTGATCGACCGTATCGTCTCGCATTTGCTTGGTCACGATCCGGGCCCGTCGCGGGTCGTTCCTTTTGTACCGTTTGGCTATGACGAGCGGCAGTATTGTTCGCCGGGATTCAACCTGCCCGTCGGCTGTCTGATGCGGACCGAGCCCGGCGGATATCCCGAATACCATACCTCCGCCGACAATCTGGATTTCCTGAGAACCGACAGCCTCGACCACTCGCTTGCGATGCTCCAGAAGATCGTCAGTGTCATCGAAAGTAATGCCGTCTACCGAAACTGCAGTCCGAAAGGCGAACCCCAGCTCGGTCGCCGCGGCCTCTATCGTGCGATGGGAGGACAGAGTTCCGTCGCGGACGGCCAGATGGCGCTTTTGTGGGTGTTGAACCTCAGCGATGGCACCCACTCGCTGCTCGACATCGCGGAGCGCGCTGGTCTGCCGTTTTCTGCTATTCGCGCCGCCGCCGACGCGCTCGCCGCCACTGATTTGCTGAAGCCGGCTTAAGCGCCGCGCCCGCCAGTGCTATCGGAGCTCACCAGGTCCGGCAGCAATCGTTCCGCTGCCGGGCGCGCGGCGCCTGCGACCCGTCCCTCATCGAGAAAGTCGGACGGTGGCAGCCAATTATCGAGGGCGCGCAAGATGTCTTCCCATCTGTGATTACGCTCTACCCAAAGACGGCCCGCCTTGCTCAGCCTGGCGCGTTCGGCGGCGTCCAGAGACAGCAGCCGATGGACCCACTCGGTCGGGTCATCGGCCATGATAAGTTCGCGATCAGCCCGGGCACCAATTCCAAGACAAGCGCTGGGTGACGCCACGACCGGCGCGCCCATCGCAAGCGCCTCAAGAACTTTGTTTTGCACGCCGCGGGCCACCCTTAGCGGCGCGACCGCGGCAAACGCGCGGCCAAGATAGGGACGTGTATCGGCTACGGTGCCGGTGACTTCCACGTCGGGCAGACGGCTTAATCGACGCACCGCGTCAGCGGGACGCGATCCGACGATGTAGAAGCGTGCGGGCATCCCGGCCGCCCGCAATCCGGGCAAAACCTCACGAGCGAACCATTGCACCGCATCAATATTGGGCCAGTAATCCATCGCTCCGGTGAAGACAATCGGTACAACGCCCGGGGGAAATGGTTGTCCATAGTCACCAGGCGAAAAATGGCCGAGATCGACGCCATTCGCCATCGCGAAGACGCGCGCCGAGCCGCAGCCGGAAGCGTGAAAGTCCTCGACCTCGACGTCGGAAACGAGCAGCGTTTGATCGAATGTCGCCGCCGCTCGTCGCTCAAACGCCGCCAGCGTGCGCGCCTCGCGCGCGAAAATTCGCGAAGCCGGCCACCGGCTTCGCGCCGCGTATTCCGCCCATTTCGCTGAATCCAGATCGACCATATCCAATACGCGTCGCCCCTCGAGATCCATCGCATATTGCGCCATGCTCGAGCTGAAGGCGAATACCCGACGAATGTCGTGATGCGCCACGGTATCCGACACCCAGGAATGCAAGCGGCGGTCGTAAAAATAATCAAGTGTCAACGCTCGGCCTGATCTTATGCGGGCAAGGGCGCGGAGTCGCCTCAACCGCGGGGGAATGGTGAAGCATGCGACGTCCGCACAAACCTGCTTCAAATGCGGCAAGTGCCGATAATCATTGGGGTCGTCGACAAAGCAACCGAGAAAAATCCGGTGGGAGCGGCGTAGGTACTGCAGTATGTGCCAGGACCTGATCTTGTCGCCCTTATCGGGTGGAAACGGGATCCGTTGCGTCAAAAACAACAGATTTTCCATCCTCACGCACCCAACCCCAGGCCGCGGATGAGCCGCGGCCCGATGAAATTCGTTACCGGCAAGGGGAGGCGTTTCCACGTATTTATATAGCGCTGCAGCTTGGGGTTCATCGGGCTGGTATCGGGAAGCGTGCATCCCGCGCGCAACCGGAACTCGTAAACGAGCGGTTCGGGTACGAACCCCCAGTTTTTCTTGAAATCGTATGCGCCCGTTCCGATTTTGCTGCGACCGAAGTCGAAAACGCGATACCCGCGAAGGCCCGCGCGACGCATGACCTCCCAATACATGAAATCATTGGCGCCCGATCGGCGCGCGGCCGCGGTGCCGCCGCCGTAATACGGCAAGACTTCTTCGCGAAAGAAAAACGATAAAACCGAGGCGACCGGCTCTCCGCGATCTGTCACCGTGAGAATCTCGCATTCGTCGCCAAACTCTTCGATCAGCGCACGAAAATAACACCGTGAAAACACCGGACTGCCAAGATTGCGAACGCTTTCGCTATACACCCGATGCAGGCGCCCGACATCGGCGTCGCATTCGGCAGCCAGGCCACCGCCGATGGTTTTGCGAACGACGGCCCGTTGCTTGCGCGGGATCGACAGAAGGTTTTTTTCGGGATCGGCGTGTATCGGTCGACGAAATGTCGCGTAACGACCGCTCACCTGCTGCCAGTCCGTCGGGCGAGGAGTCCGAAAGCGGAATTCGACCCGCTCCGCACCGAGCTGATTCATCTCGGCAACAGCCGCCGCGCGCAATGCGCTTTCGACTTCGACGTCCGACGCCAGCGGACCACCATAAACGCAAAAAGCCGTGGAGATTAGGGCCTTCCCAAAAAGCCAACTGCCAACCTGCGTCATCGGCAGCACGCCGACGACGACGCCATCGCGTTCCGCGTAAAGATAGCGTGCCTTGTGACCGAAGCTCTGTTCCAGAACCGGCGCCCAACCGGATTTGTGAAAAAAAGTCCCGTCCGGATGATCGTGCACGAATGCGTCCCATTGCGGACGCAACGTCTCGGATAAAGTCCGGATGGTAATCACCGCGTCACCGCTCTCGCGTTCATTCGACATCGTCGTCGGCTGGTTCATCCGCGCGATCGAGGAAGATATGGTCCATGCGTCCCCAGCGGAACTCGCCTAGCAATCTTTCCAATCGCGCTTTCGTCACATCGAGATTCGTGTAATGCCGCCACCGGGATAATCGTGACACCGCGTGCTGCCGTGGCTGGTCGGGATCGATTTCCCAGGGATGGATGTAAAAAACGCAGGGACGCTTATCGGCACGGTTGACCCGCTTCATATTTCTCTGAGAAAGCCAATATGGCAGCAGGCGAAAATATCCGCCGCCGGCGGCTGGAAAATTGGTTCCAAAGCGTACCGTGGTCGTCAGCGGTATCTCGATGATGCCGCTATTCGGCGGGTGGAAAGGGAACCGGGGCGCGTCGTGAATCCCATAATTGTCGTGCCTGATGGGGAAAATACTGGAGCTGTAACGGTAGCCGGCATTTTCCAGGACATCGAACGCCCAGAAATTGTTTCGGGTGATGGAAAACGTCGGAGCGCGATAACCGACTATAGCTTGCCCGGAGACATCCTCCAGAATAGCCGTCGCCCTGCGGATATCTTCCTCGAATTCGAACCGCTGCTGTCGATCCACGCGCCGATGATTGTACCCGTGCGATGCGATTTCGTGGCCGGCATCGGCGATTGCGACGACCATTCGCGGGTAACGTTCCGCGACCCATCCCAGAATGAAAAACGTCGCGGTCACCTTGGCTGCCGCAAACAACACCAGCAACTGGTCGACATTGGCCTCGACCCGGCTTTCCAGCAGGTCCCAACCGTCGACCGGGAAGCACGCGGAGAGCGCTTCAGCGTGAAAGTAATCCTCGACATCAACGGTCATCGCGTTCCGCACCGGCGCGGGCACCCGGTCAGGTGATGACACCGTCGTGCCGGCGCGCGTTGCCAGCCCGCTATCGGACATGCAGGCAGTGCTCCATGATCTTCAGAGCACGATTCAGCCTATCTTCTTGCCCCGCCAATCGGACCTCGAACGAGTCGAGGCGCCCGGTAATTTTCGCCAACCGATTGCGCTTGGGGTCACTAATCGCGACAGGTGAGACTACCCCGGCGCCCGGTGTGCGATGTTCGGCCTGCCACTCATCGGCCACCTCGGTGACGTCCGCCGCACGGATACTGTGGCTTTCGTTGAGGAAGGCGTGCAGGAGAAGGCGTGAACAAAGTGAGTTGATCCGACGCGGGACGCCGCTCGTATGAGCGTAGAGTGCGGGAAAGGCGTCCTCATCGAACGACGGGTCGCCCTTCCACGATGAAACGCACAATCGGTGCCGGACGTAGGCACCAATCTCATCTTCCCGCAAAACGTCCAAATGGTAGGACGTGCAAATGCGCTGCCGCAGCTGCTCGGCTTTGGCGCTCATGATTATATTGCGGAATTGCGGCTGACCGACCAGGCACGTTTGCAGCGGTGTCCGGCTGTCCATCGCCAGGTTCGAGAGCATCCTGAGCTCTTCCAAGGTAGGGAGCGGCAGGTTTTGCGCCTCATCGATAATCAGCAATATTCGCGTGCCGCTCTCCCGCTTCCGCTCGAAAAATTCGCACAGCTGGCGGAGCATGCCGGCCTTGTCGCCCGGCCGAGACGGTATGTCGAACGCCGCTGTGATCATGCGCAGTAACGCAGTGGGTGAAAGTTGCGTCGTCGCGATGCGGACGGCGACGTAGTTGTCCGGATCCAGCTGCCCCAACAAATGATCGATAAGCGTGGTTTTACCGGCACCGATTTCGCCGGTGATAACGATAAAGCCGTCGCCTTGCGCCAATCCGTATGTCAGATGCGCCAACGCGCGGGAATGGCCACTACTATCAAAATAAAATCGGGCATCCGGCATTATAAGAAAGGGAAGCGACGTCAGGCCGTAAAATTGTTCAAACATGCTGCGGACCTGCAAATTTGCGTGGGTGGTGCCCCGCAATTACTCGCCAGCTACATGATGGGGTATGCTTGATCAATGCGATCTGCATTTGTTCAGCACAAGGTACGTATTCGAACAGGAGCGCAAATGCTCCAACGCTGCCTCGACATTTTGCTGCTGCGTCGTATGCGCCTCCACGACAAACACCGTCTGCCCGACCACTCGCGCTAATGTCGAAGGATCGCTACTGGCGAGACAAGGAGGTGCATCGATCAAGATGATCCGATTTGGATCTTGGCAACTCAGTTCATCGAGCAATCTTTGCATCTTATCGCTTGCCAGCAATTCCGCACCATGCCGCCGTCTTCTCCCGGACAGCAGCACGGAGAGGCCAGGAATGTTAGTTTCGAGAGCGGCATCAGCGGTGTTCAGGGTCGCATCCGTCACAAGGTCGAGCCACCCCAACCCCACTGTCGGTGGGAGCACGCTTGCGATGGAGTTCTCATTGTCGCATGCATCGACCAGCAACACCTCGCGATGCGGCTCCATGGCTATACTGATAGCCAGGTTCAGCGCGGTGAACGTTCGTCCCTCTCGGGGGAGCGCACTCGTGATCATGACCACATTATGACGCGCGTGACCTTGGTCGGGATTTGACGCCGGTCGTTCCAGCAACTGCCGTTTAATAAGCCGGAATTCCTCGGCGACGCGGGTGCGTCCTCGCTCCCAGTCGACCAGGCTGATCTCCCGCAACCGAGCACCATCAAAGCGCACGGAGTTCGGTCGCCGGTCCGGCTGCGAAGGAGCGGGTGCCGTTACGCCTGTCTGGCCTCTGATATGCGCCGATGAACGAGCGACGTCACCAAAGGGTATGGCCGGCTTTGTGTCTCTCTGAACCGGCGAAACAAGAGAGACCGGCGGGTCGCCAAGTGATCGAAGATCAAGCCGTGCGGCGGCGCGCTCAATCAATGACAATCGACTATTCTGTGCCATTACACTACCAAATTGATGCCAGTGGCCCGGATCATGAGGTCACCGTAGACACAAAAGAGAAGGATCGCGGCGAGCAAGAACGCCGCCGAATGAGCCCAGATCTGCTGATATTGTCGACCACGGACATATGAAATCATGCCGAGAACAGGCAGTTCCAGCCGGCGACGCAATACCTGCGGGCCGCTGAATGACCGATCGAATTGAGCGAACAACACGATAGTGCCAATCCCAGCTCCCAACCCGAGAAACAGGATCGCGGAGATCAGCAGTGGACGTCGTGGCGCGACCGGAACTCGCGGCAGTTGCGGCGGATCGACGACTCGAATTTTATTATCGGTACTTACATTGGCGGCATCGGCGATCCTAGCCTGCTCCAGTCGTCCCACCAGCTCGTTGTAGTTCCGCTGAACGATGGTGTAATCACGATCGAGCCGAGCGTATTCCGCATCGACGCCCGGAGCGTCATGCGCAAGTTGCTCCAGGTGTGCCACTTCAGTTTTGGCAACGCCAATCTTGGACTGAAGCGACGCCAGATCGGTCTCCTTGTCGACGATCTGTAGTCTTACTTGTTCGTACACCGGGTTGGAGATGCTGTGGCCGGTTGTTTCCAAACTTCCACCCGGCGTCGCCTCCCGGAGCACTTCTACAAGCTTCTTGGCAGCTATGACGTCAGGGTGCCGGTTGGTATCGCGCAGTTGAAGCAGTTTAAGGTTTCGTTCCGCTTCAAAAAGCTGCTGTTGCGCCGGCGAGAGGGTCGTTGCCACACCCCCTGTCACGATATTGATGCCACCATCGACCGAAAGGAATTGCGGAATGTTTTGCAACTGCGCTTTGATGGCCTCCAATCTCAATCCGGCGTCAGCGTGGTCGCTTTCGAGCTTCGCCAAACCGTCTCTCGCCATCTGCAACCGGGATGGCGCATTACCTTCGCCAGGTAGAATATTAAAGTACCGAGTGCGAAATTCGGCTCGGCGTTTTTCCGCTTCCGACAACTGCGTCTCGTAGCTGGCGATCTGCTGTCGCAGAAACCGCTGCGCGTTGTCCATGTCAACGCGAGCAGCATCCGCTTGGTTGTCGGCAAATATCGTCGACGCGGCCCGCACCACGTCGTAAGCCGTTTTGGGATTGCTGTCACGATACGTCACCGTGAACAAGTTCTGCCCGGCGGTTGTGATTTGTATGGCGAGAGCCAGTCGTTGACTGAGACGTTCGCGCTCCGGTTCGGGTCCTTCCGCGACCTCCGGATAGGACATTGCCACCAGCTTTTTAAGATTGGTCCTGGTGAGCAACGTCTTTTGCATCAACTCGGCCTGGCTGGCGGTACCTGTATCGACCGCGAGCCCCCGCAGCAAAGGAACAAGCAACGCATCCGTATCGACGTGGAGACGAACGTTGGCTTCGTATTGGTCGGGGATCCGCGTTAGTGCGATCCAACCCGCCACGCAGACAAACCAAGCCGTAGCCAGCGCGTACCACTTACGACGCCAAGCTACGAGCATGTACATTTTAATCAGGTCGACGAGACTTTCCACGCGTCCGGTCCCGAGCTTGGGTTAGCGATTAAACTGGGGTTTCGCACTATTCGGCGTCGCTCTCGCATCCGTTCGCGACGGTCTTGTCTTCCATCATACGCTCTCCGATTTTCGGCGAGCGTTCGGCATGTTCGCGCTCCTCAGAAAAAGCAGAGGTCTGAGGTTCGATATTGTATCCGTGGTTCAACGCCCAAATAGCCGCCTGGGTTCGATTGCTCGCACTGATCTTACGAAGCAGACCTTTCAAGTGGACTTTCACCGTCGCTTCGGTAATGCCGAGTTCTCGCGCGATCATTTTGTTGGAGTCACCCTGCAGCAAATGCCGCAGAATTTCTGCCTCTCGCGGTGACGGAGTTTGACTGCGGCCCAATCGTGAAACGGGTGCGGGTTTTGCCCCGTTTTCGCCGGCCTGTGCCAGGATAGCTTGCATCAACTCCCTTGGCACCACTCGCTCGCCTTTTTGGATAAGGTGCAAGGAACTGACCATGGCTTCCGCCGTGATACCAAAAGTGAGCACGCCATCGGCCGCCATGAGGTGCCTACCGCTGAGCGTATTGATATCAGCGTCGTAGGCGAGCAGAGCGATCCGGGCTTGTCCGGCACATTCACGTATCACGCTCAACAAATCACTCCGCTCGATACACAACGTTGCATCCACGATCACCAGATCGGGAGAAATCAAAGGAAACGATTTCAACCAGCGTAGAGCGCTTTCGACATCATCTGCTTCTTCGAGCACGGAAAATTCCGCATCGCGCAATATTTGACGCAAAGCGTCCCGAAGGAGCGGCGACTTGAGAATTATGAGTACCGATACCATTTAAGCAAAACAGCTCAACGGGTTCATTATATTTTTTCTCGCCTCTTGCGACCATTTGTTTAGTAAAAGAAGAAATTAGCCGAGACCTTGATCGCCCACGGACTCTACCAACTCGCGTCAGCCGGTCGACCGCGCGCAACGTAGTACCTCTTTAGAATAGGTTCGGCCCGCACATCGCGAGAGGTCGCGCTGCAGTGGTTTGAAGGCCCTGGAGCTGCCTGCCGATCGCCAACATTCCCTGGATGCGTTCGCTCGTTTGAAATGAATCCTCACTCATCCCACCGACGACGTTTCAAATATCGCTGTCCTGAATTTTCTAGCTGCGCTTTCGCGGCGTAACACCCGTTTCATCGGACGCCCAGAGGACCGGCTCTGACACGCAACTAACCCTCTCTAGCTACCGCTTCGTGCAGCATTTCCCTGCTCGATGTTTAAAGCACTATTGCCCGACGTAATCTTCCCCTGGGCAGCATTTTTAAACCTCGTGATCAGAATCTATCGTCATCTCATCCCCACGGCGACGGTGTTATTTGTCGCCGCCGAAGCCTTTTTGCTGTTTTTTTTGATAAAATTCTTTGCGGCCCTGCAAATCGCCAACGTAGGCTCAGCAGGCCGAGCCACGATCACACACAACACCACTACCCTTTCCTTGCTTTTGGTGCTGACGACAGTGCTTTCCGGTCTAGCAGCGGGCCTTTATCGTCAGACTCTCGGAACAAGCCTCGGTTGGATATTGACCGCAGCGACCGCAACCGGACTATCGCTCGGACTTGGGATGTTGGTCATGGCCGTCTTCGGCGGCGATGTCATCGAGGGGCAATGGGAACTCATATTGCCGCTGCCCTGCACGATCTGTTTTGTGATCACCCGACGAGTCGCGACGACCGCATCGGCTCGCGGCTTTTTCAAGCGTCGTGCGGTTCTCATCGGAGATGGGGCGAAAGCAACTGAGATTGAGGCGTTTAGCAATACGGCGTCGAGTTCAGTTCGAATAGTCGATCGGCTTTGCGTCGGAGGTACCGCAAGCCTCGGCGGAACTCTTGAAGTGAACTGGCCCGCAAACCGACTCAAAGCAGATGGTATTCAAGAAGCCCTCATCGCGGTTGACGATCCGCGTGCACTTCCGATCGAACTTTTACTACAGTGGAAATTGAGCGGTATCGCCGTTACCGATTACCCGACTTTCTGGGAACGGGAGGCCGGCTACATCTCGCTGGATGCCTTCGATCCGAACTGGTTTGTGTACGGGGAAGGATGTCGCCGCGGGCGGCTGGGCCGAGCGCTCAAAAGAGCGCTGGATATTGCCGTCGCCCTGTTGCTGCTGGTCGCCACCGCACCGTTGCTTTGCGCGTTTGCGTTGCTCGTGCGCTTGGAGTCTCCCGGCCCGGTACTCTACCGCCAACAGCGTACGGGTCGATACGGCAAACCCTTTATGCTGCTCAAATTCCGCAGCATGAGAGCCGACGCGGAGAAAGCCACCCCCAAATGGGCCACGCAGAATGATCCGCGGGTCACCCGTATCGGCCGGTTTATGCGCTCCACGCGAATTGACGAACTGCCGCAGCTTGTCAATGTCATCCTCGGTCATATGAGCTTGATCGGGCCGCGCCCAGAGCGCCCGTTTTTTGTCGAGCAGCTTGGCAAGGAGATCCCCTACTATAATGACCGACATTTCGCTCGTCCGGGGCTCACCGGATGGGCCCAGATAAATTATCCCTATGGCGCTTCGACCGCCGACGCCCGCAGAAAGCTCGAGTACGATCTATATTACCTGAAAAATCAGAGCATTCTTCTTGACCTGTATATAATGCTGTCGACCGTTCGCGTTATCTTATTCAGAGAAGGATCTCGTTGACATTTGGTACACGGCTGGAGAAGCCGGTTCATCCGTCACCTGACCGCGCCGCTGGCGGTGGCATAATATAAATTCTCATGTCCAGCCTCTCCTATTCGGCCTTGATGCCGCCGACCGTCTTTATTGTCTTATGTCTGATAGCAGCATTATCGGCCTTACGGTTTCGTCGTAGCGGCACAACCGTGATGATCTTCAGCGCGGGATTGCTCTATCTATCAGCGCTCCCAGTCGTTGCCCGCGGCTTCTCGCAATATCTCGCCCTCCCGCCTGCCAATTGTTCCGACTTGCGCAAAGCGCAAGCGATCGTCGTTCTGGGAGCGGGAATGCATGTCGGTGATGGTCTTCGCTATCCGGACCAATTGGACGCACTGTCGCTCGAGCGCCTCGAGCGAGCCGCCGATCTATATCGGAAGCTCGCGATACCGATCGCCGTTACCGGTGGCCGCTTGGGCAAATCGACGGACAGTCTCGGGGCGCTGATGAAACGCCAGCTCGAGCAGGGTTCCGGTATCCCTGTCACCTGGAGCGAGGAGGCCTCACGTAACACGCTTGAGAACGCCGAGTTTACGGCGCGTGAGCTTCATCAAAGCGGTGTGGATCGCGTTATCTTGGTGACAAATCCCTGGCATCTGGCTCGAGCCGTCTGGTCGTTCGAACGGGCCGGACTGCATGCGCTTCCGTATCCGACCTCTCCAGTTCTTCCAAAACCGCTGGAATGGACCGACTTCCTCCCGAATCTTGGCGCTTTGCGCGAAACGTCCTATGCGCTGCACGAGATCCTTGGGCTGGCCTATTACCGCCTGCGTTACTAAGGCAATTGCCAGATTTTTTACGAACCGCCACGGGACTGAGGACTGCTCACTGCAGTACCTCGATCGAACAGCTTTTTGAGCACTGCCGGTATCGCCATAAATAGGCACGTGCACTTGTTTGAATTTCGATGCGTTCGGGCGCGTAGCTCATCGGCAGAGCGCCGTCGGCACACGGCGGAGGCAGGAGGTTCGATCCCTACCCGCGCCCACCATCCCCTCCACGGCAGAAGTTATCGGCGGCCGTCAGAGTCAGCCCCGGCCCGTCCTGCTTGTTGAATCCCAATGGACACGCATGCCGCATTTCCCCGGACAGACCTCTGCGAGCCCGGGTGGGCCGGTACGACCGATTGGCCCCTTCCGTCATTCTTGAGAGATAAGGATACACCGGATTGCATCGCAGGCATCGTGCGTGGACTTTAATGGCGCTTGTCGGCGCCGCCACTTCTCCGGCGATCGCACGCACTCTCGAGGTCGGACCGGGTCTCACCTACCAGAGCATCGCCAAAGCCGCTGCCGACGCACACGACGGCGATCGGGTGACAATCGCTCCCGGCACATATTTCGAGTGCGCCGTTTGGCGGGCAAGTCATTTGACTATCGAAGGCATGGGATCGGACATCGACGTCCGGATCACCGGCAACGCGTGTATGGGAAAGGGCCTGTTTGTCACTACCGGCAACGACATAACAGTCCGGAAACTGACGCTGGAGGGTGCACGCGTCAAAGATCTTAACGGCGCCGGCATCCGCAGCGAAGGACACGATCTGACCGTCGACGACGTCCGCTTCATCGACAACCAAAACGGCATATTGGCCGCCGGTTTTACAGACTCAAGGATCTGGATCCGTAACAGCTATTTCGAGCGGAACGGCACCTGCGAAGGCATCTGCGCGCACGGGATTTATATCGGCCCGGCAGGCCTGCTGAGGGTCGAACATTCAACGTTCACGGATACGATCCAGGGTCACCATATAAAATCTCGGGCACTGCAGACCGAGATCATTAGCTGCAGCATTTCCGATGGTGACCAAGGAACCGCAAGCTACCTGATTGACATCCCGAATGGAGGCAATGTCGTTATTCGCGGAAACACCTTCGACAAAGGTCCGCGGGCCGAGAGCCACATCGCGGCGATCAGGATCGGGGAGGAAGGACTGACCAACCCCACGCGAGAAATACAAGTGCAAAACAACATGTTCCGCGTTTCCGGCAGCTATCATACATCGTTCGTCTGGAACGATACGACCGCAGACGCTGTCCTAAGCGGCAATCGCTTAGCCGGTGATGTTATCCCGCTTCACGGACCCGGTCAGGTACAGCCCTAACGTCCCGTTGCGCTTCACTGAGCTGGGGCGACCGCAGTCCCGGGGAGTAGGTCAGCGGACCGGGATACCGGCTCGGAATTTGTCGCCGCCTTCAGGTATCGCCGTGCGTATTCGCTAACGCAGACGGATAGCGCGAACAAGTTCCACAATGTCGGCTGATACGAGATGCCGATAAAGGCGCCACAAGCCAGGACTGTCAGGATCGATATCTGCAGGGCCTTCGCCAGATCGCGGCACCACGCGAGATCCGGTACCGGTCGGCAACGCCTGCTCGTCCGCATCAACGTCAAAAGGCTGGCTGTCGCTATGCTGAGGAACAGAGCCAGGCCAATCCAGCCATGCTCACCCAAGAGCTCAAAGTAAACGCTATGAGGCGCCCGCCCGATTTCGACGACCGGCTGTTCCTGCCCCGGGGTCGGCACGACGATGCGGCTGGTGTTATGGACATAAAACCCGCCGCCATACGGGTGGCTTTGAGCATAATCCAAGGTCCAATTCCAGATAATCAGCCGCGTATCGGCGGATGTGTCGGCCTGCGGATTTTCGATTGTCGAAATGCGATCACGCCACTGGGTAGACAGTACCACGCTGAGCGACGCCGCGATTGGCAGTGCGAGACATACAAATAATACCTTTCGCCGCGAGTGAAAAAGCAGGCCGAATACCATCACCCCCGCCCCGACAATTGCGGTGCGCGCAAAGGTGCCGATGGCCCCGAAGGCGCCGATCACTATGTAAAACAGATAGATCGCATTTCTCAGGGCTGGGGACTGAATCAGCAGCGAGTGGCGACGCAGCACAAGCAGCAGTGGGACAAGCATAATGATGGTTGCGGCGACCATGCTGCTTTCGCCAAACGCGCCGGCGTTTACGCCAAGAAGGCCCAATGCCCGGTTGTAGCCTCCGCCATCCACGATGGTTTTGAGACCCCACGGCAGAAGATGCCCCCCCGCCGAGAAGATATAGACTTGCAGGAAAGCCTCGATCTGCACCCTTGAGCGGATAACGAATGGGATAAAGGCGGAAAACAGGATCGTTTTGAACGCCCAATCCCATTTCACCCAGGCAATATCAGGGGCGACCGCCCAAGTCGTTGTAAGCGTGACCCAGCCAGCAAAAATCAACGTCAACAGCAACGTCGCGGTGGGTCGTGGGGGCGCCCGCCGGTCAAGCAGAATGTAACTGCCGAGCGCCGCAACCCCCGCCAGCGCGGAGAAGGATGCCCCTTCAAATACGCCAAAGGAGACCCACTGTGGATAAAACGTGTCGGTCCAAACGTAGGCCAGCGTCAGAATAAAAGGAGAAAACGGACCCAATCCAAGAAACGCGAGAACTGTAACGGCAATCGCAAGATCACGCATCAGTCAGCTACCGGGTTTATTGTGAAAACGAGTTGTAAGATTTTCCTTCCGGACAGGACCAAACCACGGCATTTCTCGATCGAGCCAATTGGCACGAAGAAGGACGTAAACGACCATTCCCAAGCTGAAGGCAATAGATATGGTATCTATCATGAGCTTAATCGCTCGTGTCGTTGCTGGAACCGATGGATCTATTTCAAAGAAAATCCGAGTACGCTGAAATTCAGGAGCTATTCCTTACTTGTGGTTAAGTGGCGGCAACCTTGCTGCTGAAACGGCCTTGAGAAGACTGGGCGGCCTCGTCATCACCTGCCGACCGCGATATGGGAGATGCCGCCGGTATGAACCGCTCCACCAGGTAAAGCGGCCGGCGCTTTGTTTCGTTAAAAACGCGCCCCAGATATTCGCCAATCACCCCTAACGTCAGCAACTGCGCGCCGCCAAGGAACAACACGACGGCCAATAGGCTGGGATAACCAGCAACAGGGTTTCCGAACAGCAGCGTCCTCACGACGAGCTCCATGATGTAAATGATGGACCCGAGCGAGATCATCAGACCGAGATAGCTGGCGACCTTCAGCGGCGCTACCGTGAAGCTGGTGATCCCTTCTATGGCGAAATTCCATAGCTTCATGTAGTTCCATTTTGTCGTTCCGGCGTATCGCGGAGCGCGGTCGTACAACACGGCTTTACTGGGGAAACCGACCCACGCGAACAGGCCCTTCATAAACCGGTGCCGTTCGCGCAACTCTTGCAGGGTCTCGACAACTCGCCAGCTCATCAACCTAAAGTCGCCGGTATTGCGCGGAATTCGTGCCTCGCCGATGTTTTCGACGAGGCGGTAAAACATGGTTGCCGTGATTTTCTTCAGCCAGGATTCACCGGTGCGCAGTCGACGCTGGGCATAGACTACGTCATAGCCCTCTTCCCAGCACGCCACCAATTGTGGGATCACCTCAGGCGGGTCCTGAAGATCGGCATCCGTCACGATGACCGCTTCACCGCAGGCGTGGTCGAGCCCCGCCGTCAGGGCAGCCTCTTTCCGGAAGTTGCGTGAAAGGTTGACCAATGCCACCCGAGCATCCGTGCGTTGAAGACGCAACAGACACGGCAGGGTGTCATCCGTACTCCCGTCATTGACATAGATGACCTGCCAGGAACCAAGATCGTTCATCACCGCCGATAGTCGTCGATGAAATTCGCCGATGTTGTCCTCCTCGTTATAAACGGGCACGACAACACACAAACGTGGCCCACTTCCGCGGGCTGGAAGGGTGAAAACGGTAGCGTCCGAGGACATCGCGTGTTCGCCATAAGGGTTATCAATTTTCGATACCAGAGACCTAACCGGTGTCCTATTCACCCTTAGTCGTAGAAGCCGGTAGCTAAGTTGTGAGCCAGGATGGGCGCGTTTTTTAAACAGGTACATCTCGATAAATGACTCATCTCATAGACCGGCCTCGGGATCGCAGGATCTTGTTGAGTTGGTATCCCTGCGGTCCCCTTGTCACACTTTTGACTTGTCTGGCCAGCGGCGCGAGCGTCACCTGGTTCGTTCTCGATCATCAAAAGAATGCGCTGATCGCTTTAGCCGCATCGCATGCCAACAGACTTTCTGCGACAGCGCTTGCCAGCGCGAGCATCGCCGCGCTTACACCAATCGATATCCTTCTTCTCGTTGGTTTTATTACGTTTTTTGCGTTAAGCGTTTTGATCGAGTGGCGAAGCGGCGCCTTCAGTCGATTGCTGTCAGCTCAGGGGGCCGCTTTTGCCTGTTTGAGTGGCCTCCTGATCGGTTGGCTCGGCCACTCGTATCTTGGCCGTGGATACCTGCTCTCCGGCGATACGATCGCTCACGTCGCGATGCTGACCTCGCAGGTTCGCTCGATCGTCGATGGCCAAAGCCCGTACTGGACCAACCTTTCTTATTTCGGATTACCTCTAGCAGAGTATTACAGCCCGACAACCTTCTGGCCGCTGATAGCGATCGATCTGGCAGTGCGCGATCCCACGCTGTCACTGCGTATCCTCTTTGCCGCCACCTATCTACTCAGCGCCGCGGCGGTGTTCGCTCTCGCGCGGCAACTGCGCTTTTCGACGATTGGAGCGCTGATAACCGCGATGGCTTATGCCGGCTCCTTCGCTCACCTTCACTTGCTCTTGTATCGCGGCGCGGTCCCGCAAGCGACATCGATGGTATTTTTGCCGCTCGTCTTCCTGTTTCTGCGTCGGCTGCT
>Ga0206907_1038_pt1 | contig 20220 bp, 22 predicted proteins | sample Alteio_BWOrgHeat_80_FD_152951 | JGI IMG/M metagenome (GOLD analysis project Ga0206907, IMG submission 152951) | Enriched cells from forest soil in Barre Woods Harvard Forest LTER site, Petersham, Massachusetts, United States -... | ecosystem: Environmental > Terrestrial > Soil > Temperate forest >...
CGGCCCGCGGATGGGCGGCGGTGGCGGTGGCTACGACCAGGCGCCGCTGGAGGCAAGCTCGCAGGAGCAGGGCACGGTGAAGTGGTACAACGCGACCAAAGGGTTTGGCTTTATCGTGCGCGACGGCGGTGGCAAGGACGTGTTTGTGCACGCCTCGGCGCTGCAGCGGGCGGGCCTGATGGGTCTCAACGAGGGCCAGCGCGTGGTGGTCGACATCGCCGAGGGCCGCAAGGGCCCCGAAGCCGTCGGTATCCAACTCGCCTAGCAACGACGATCATAAGTAAAAAAGGGCGCGGCCGATGGCTGCGCCCTTTTTGTTAAAGCACGTGCGCCGCCGTCAGTTTACTTGGACGGCGGAGCCATCGGCGCTGGCGCTGGGCCGGGCCCTGGAGGCGGTGCGGCGCCGCCCGCGGGCGGCGTCGTGTGCACGACGTGATGCACGTGGTGATGGTAGACATGGTGGACGTGGTGCACGTAGTGCTTGCGGTACTTGCGATGCGCGTAGTGGTGCGCCGGTGCCGGCGGCACGGTGTACGGCTGCTCGGCAACCGGCGGCGGTGCCGGGGCCGGCACCATCGGAGCCGGTGGTGGCGGCGGCGGGCTGGAACAGGCGCCAAGAAACGCCAGCACACCGGCAATGGCAACTAGCCGAGTTGTGTTAAGCACGAGACTCTCCCTTGCTGAGCAGCGCTATGGAATGGGAAGTGGACATAGCACTTCGGCCCTCTCGACTAAAGCGGCTACGCGCCGATCCCTGTTAGTAACTGTACGTTCGTGGGGTTAGCGACGGTTCTGCGGCGATCCGACGCGGAATGGCCGAACCCTACCCGCGAATCTGTCAACGCCGCGGGAGCCGATAGGTTGCGTCGACCGTCAAGGGGCCATCACTAATCGCCATACTGCGGCCGACCAGATCGACCAGATGCGCCAGAACCGAACGCCCGGCGGCGCGCCGCAAGTTCGGATTGAGCCCGACATAAAGCCTTTCGACCATCGAATCGACCCGCGAGACCCCGGCTTCGAGGCATGAAATGATCCCCGCTTCCCGCTCGCGCCGGTGGGTGATAAACGCGCGCACATGGTCCTTCGGTTCGGTGATCGCCGGGCCGTGGGTCGGCCAGTACACCGCGTCGTCGCGCTCGAGCAGCTTATCGAGCGACGCCATATAGGACGCCATGTCGCCGTCCGGCGGGGCAATGACGCTGGTCGACCAGCCCATCACATGATCGCCGCTGAACAAAATGCCCGAATCGGGCAGCGCGAAGCACAGATGGTTCGAGGTGTGGCCGGGCGTGTGCACCGCCTCGAAGTGCCAGTCAGGCCCAACGATCTCGTCACCGTCCCTGACGGTGATATCGGGCAGGAAATCCCAGTCGCCGCCTTCTTCCACCGCGGCTTCACCCCGCCTTCCGCCAGCATGCGGCCCAAAGCCATAGGTCGGTGCGCCGGTCGCCGCCTTGACCGCCGCCGCCGCCGGCGAATGATCGCGGTGCGTGTGGGTGACCAGGATATGCGTGACGTGTTCGCCCTTGAGCCCGGCAAGCAGCGCGTCGACATGCTCGGCAAGGTCGGGGCCGGGGTCGATAACCGCGACCTCGCCTTCGCCGACCACGTAAGTGCCGGTTCCGCGAAAGGTGAATGGCCCGGGATTATTCGCGACGATCCGGCGGATGCCGGGGACGACGCTCTCCAGCTCGCCGTATTTAAAGGCGAAGTCGCGACGGAACGGGATTTCGACGGCCATCAGGCTGCTCCGCTATAATCGGAACTGATCCTAGGAGTCGCCGGCATGAAACTCAAATTCGACATCGAATGCACGCCCGAGGAGCTGCGAGGATTTTTCGGCTTGCCCGACGTCAAGCCGATGCAGGATCGGCTGATGGCCGAGCTCGAAGAGAAGATGCGGGCGAACCTCAAAGCGCTCGATCCCGAGGCCATGCTGAAGACTTGGTTGCCCGCCGGGCTCAAGGGCTTCGAGCAATTGCAGGAGATGTTCTTCTCGCAGATGGGCGGCGGCCGGAAAAAATAATGCCGATCCGTCTGCGGACCCCGCGCTTGTTGCTGCGCGAGTGGCGCGACGATGACCTTGAGCCGTTTGCCGCGATGTCGGCCGATCCCGAGGTCACGAAATTGTTGCTCGGCCCGTTTGACCGCGCCAGGAGCGACGCGTGGGCTGCCTGGGCGCGTGGTTTCTGGACCGAGCACGATTACGGTCAGTGGGTGGTCGAAATACCGGACGAGGCGCCCTTTGTCGGGGTCGTCGGACTTAACCTCACCCGTGCCGTGCCCCAGATCGTCTTGGCTGTGGAGGTCGCCTGGCGCCTGATGCGGCCCTATTGGGGCCAGGGAATCGCGTTCGAGGCCGCGCGCGCCGTTATCGAAGACGGCTTTTACCGTTTGGGTTTCGACGAGATCGTCGCGATCACCACGCCGCCGAATACCCGCTCGTGGCGATTGATGGAGCGGCTCGGCATGGTGCGCGACATCGATGGCGATTTTATCCATCCCGGCGTGCCGGAGGGCCATCCGCTGCAGCTTTACCGAACCCGGCGATGACGCGGCGCGGTGTCGCCGAGGCCGAGGCAATCTAGATTCGCCGCGCCGGAAACACCCGGCTGGGGTGCGCCAACTCCTCGCGAGATGCGACGAGCGCCAGCTCGTAGCGGTTGAGCGCGACGGTCGTCTCGATCACCGCGAACATAGACGCGGCGGTCAGCGCCAGCGCCTCCGCCAGGTTTTCGCCGCCGAGCAGCCGGGCGAGAAAGAGCGCGGCGGTCACGTCGCCGCAGCCATTGAGCATGACCGGCAGGCGCGGTGTCTCGACCGCCCACGCACCCTCGGGGCCGCAGGCGAGCATCGTCAGATGGTCGGGGACGGCATCAAGACTGGTGACCAGCACGACCCCCGGCCCTCGCGCGCGCAGCGCGGCCGCGGCGTCGGCCGCCTCGGCGAGGCCGCCGATCGCCCGGCCGGTCAGAAATTCCAGCTCGAAGCGATTGGGTGTCACGATGTCGGCGAGCGCCAGCGCCGCGTCGCGGAAGAACTCGGCGACCCCATCGCGGACATAAGAGCCGGTATCGATGTCGCCGATCACCGGATCGCAGCAGAACAGCGCGCGCGGGTTCGCCGCCCTGACCTGGCTGACGATGTCGAGCAGCACCGCGCCGGTTTCCGCCGCGCCGATATAGCCGGAAAGCACCGCATCGATGCTCGGCAGGACGCCGAGATCGGCGATCCCCTCGAACAGCGTCGCCACCGTCTCGGCCGCGACGACCTCACCGCGCCAGCGGCCGTGGCCGGTGTGGTTCGAGAACGAGACCGTGTCGAGCGCCCAGGCCTCGATACCGAGGCATTGCAGCGGAAAGATCGCAGCGGCGTTGCCGACATGGCCATACGCGACACGCGACTGGACGGAAAGAACGGTCGGCATCAGTTAGCGTTCGTCACCCCCGGGCTCGACCCGGAGATCTGGATGGCCGAGTCAGGCCCGGCCATGACGAGTTTAATGAGCTAATCATGCGCATCCAGCCGGTCGAAGACCCGCTTCAGACTGAGGAAGATGATGAGGCCGCTGACGATGAATAGCGCGACTCCTGCGTCTTGCAGGCTGTCCGGCGAACCGGCGGCGACGAACAGGCCGGCGAGCGCGATCACGGTAAAGAGCGGGATCACCACGACAAGATGCGCCGGCTTGTCGACGAACAGAAAACTCGTCCAGTCGGCGCTGGTCCCGTCGAACCACGATTTCAGCCGCAAAAATGCCAGCAGCACCGCTGCGATCGCCAGCATCAGGCCGGTGGCGTAGTCCCCAGGCGCGCCATCGCTGCCGATACGGAGGCCGAGGATCGCCAGCGCACCGAGCACGATAAATTGGGCCCAAAACCCGAACCAGGCACAGTACCCCAGCTCGGAGAGTTGCGGAGGCGTTGGGGAATCAGCCATTTACGGTCCTCGGTTTTTCGCCGGGGGCCGATTATATCGAAAGCCGTTCTCCGGCCGATAATTCTCTGAGGCGCCAATGCCCGCACCCATCCGTCCGCGCCGCAGCCTGTTGTTTATGCCGGGCGCCAATACCCGCGCGTTGGAGAAATCCCGCGAACTGCCTGCGGATGGGCTGATCTTCGACCTCGAGGACGCGGTTGCGCCGGACGCCAAGGTGGCGGCGCGCAGCGCGGTTGCCGCCGCGCTTGCCCAGGGCGGTTATGGACGGCGCGAGCTGGTGCTCCGGGTCAACGCGCTCGACACCGAATGGGGCGAGGCCGATCTCGCGGCCGCGGTTTCGATGCCGCTCGACGCGGTGCTGTTGCCCAAGGTGGAGAGCGCCGAGCGAGTGCGGGAGACCGTGGTCCGGCTAGACAAAGCCGGCGCACTGCCGGACCTCGCCATCTGGTGCATGATCGAGACGCCGCGCGGCGTACTCGCGGCCGCTGACATCGCCGCGGCCCCGCGGGTCGTGGCGCTGGTGATGGGTACCTCCGACCTGACCAAGGATTTGCACGCGCGCGATACCGCCGACCGGCTGCCGCTGATGATGTCGCTGCAACTCGTATTGTTGGCGGCGCGGGCGAACGGGCTCGCCGCGCTCGACGGGGTGCATCTCGATCTCGCCGACGAAGCGGGCTTCCAGGCGTTGTGCGTACAAGGCCGCACACTCGGCTTTGACGGCAAGACGCTCATTCACCCAAAGCAGATCGCCCCGGCCAACGCCGCCTTCGCGCCGAGCGAAGACGAGATCGCCCAGGCGAACAAGATCATCGCCGCGCATGAGGCAGCGCTTGCGGCCGGCAAGGGCATCGTCGTTGTCGACGGGCGGCTCGTCGAAAACCTGCACGTCGCGGCGGCACAGCGCACGATCGCGCTCGCTGCGGCGATTTCCGAAGCTGCCAAAGCGGCAGACCCAGCCACCCCGGTGCTTTAAGGGCACCGGGGTAGGTCCTCGACCTCACGCCCCGCAATGATTGAAGGTGGAGCGCCTGGGAGTTGCTCGCATAAAACTCTGCTGAAGATACTGCTAGGGGAACTCATTGACGACACTGGTTTCATGGATATCAGTCGATCAGCGCGCGCCAGCGGCCTTATATATGGCAAGCGACAGCCGGATTACCTGGGGATCATCAAGACGCCGTTGGGATGCAGGGCGTAAGCTGTTCGCATGTGCTTATCACCAGGACATCTTTGGGTTTATTGGGGAAGTGATATTTCCAAGCCTGGTGCTCGGCCAGGTGGTTGAAGCAGCTGATAGGGGTCTAATTTTTGCTGATTTAGAGGATTATCCGAAAGAACGGCATGAAGAATTTGTTGAGACAGTAAAAATATCTTTCGGGCGTCGCCACAGTGCTCCCGATCATAATTTTCAAATCTTGCACGGCGCTCGAATGTCTTCTGGACTGGAGTGCAAATTTCTTATGTGGCTATTATCGTGCTCGGCGCATGATCAATCGTGGTGTGATCAAGAGATCGTGGTGCCTGCAGATCATTCATCGCTAATCATAGCATTTAGGCTCGGGTGCTAAGTCAGCTCTACTTTCTGATCGTCGCTGGAAAGAAACGGAACAGGGCCGGACGAGCCGCGCAATATTTTGGGCTTTTTGCGAGTCGCTGAGGATGGGCACGGACCCGCTGAGCGGCGGTCCTCCTCAACTTGTGAGCCTATATCGACAAACGGTGCCGCGAACTTTCGGGATGAGTTACGAAGGCAGACGATATTTTCACGGCCTCCCACTCCAAGAAACCATCGTACATGAGGCCATTGAGTGGCGAGACGAGCTCTTCCAGCGTATCGACGGAGAAAAAATGGCGCGCCTGAAGGGCGCTCAAAAGCACGTGTTGCCCCGAACGAAGATATGATGACTGAAAAATTTCATCCCCTTCTCGCTTGTCGCGAGAAGGGGATGTGCAATTCTATTAACCCGCCGCCACGCAATAAACGTCGCGGACGCCTTCGGGAAGCCGGCTTTCGGACCAGCTCTTGCCGCCGTCCTGGGTGCCGAACATCTGGCCGGCGCGCGACACGGCGTAGACTTGGTTCGGGTCTGTTGGATGGATCGTCACGCCCATCATCGTCGCGTCGGCCTTGATGTCGTGGTCGAAGCGCTTCCAGGTCTTGCCGACATCCTCGCTCTTATAGATCGAGCCGTCGGTCGAGCGCGCCGCGGGGCTTAGCGCCGCGTATAGGATCTTCGGGTCGTGCGGCGAGGTTCGGATGTCGCGGCCGTAGGTCAGCGGCGAAAACCGGCCGATCTCCATGTCCTCCCAGGTCTCGCCGCGATCGGCGCTCTTGAAGAGCCCCATGCGGTTGGCGAGGAACACGGTGCCGGGCGCCGCCGCGCTGCAGGCGAGCGCGTGACCGTCGAGCATGCCTTCGATCTCGGTCTGGCTGCCGATGCGGCTGCGGTATTTCGGCTGGTCGCAAAAGCGGATCAGATCGGCGGTGCAGTCTTCCCAGCTTTCGCCGCCGTTGCGGCTGCGCATCGCGCCGTTGGCTTCGAGGGTCGCATAGACGTCGTCGGGCGAGGTCGGGTCGACGTCGAGCCGCATTACCCGGCAGGCAAACGCCATATGGACGCGGTTCGGCAGCGCGGGATCGGCGAGCTTTTTCCAGTGATCGCCGCCATCGTCCGAGCGATAGACATCGACCGGCGTCGCACCGGCATAGAGCCGCTTCGGGTCCTTGGGATGGACGAGGATCGACCAGATGTCGGGGTCGCCGCCCGCGACGCTCAGCTTCTCGAACTTGCCGCCGCGATCGGTGCTGCGAAAGATGCCCTTGGTGCTGCCGACAAAGATCGTGTCGTGATCGGTCGGGTGGACGGTGATCGCGTGGACCTCGGCGCCCTCCGGCAGCCCGTTCTTCAGATGCTCCCAGCCTTTGTCGCCCGGCGATTGGCGGAAGATGCCGCCCAAATGCCCGGCATGCTCCATGCCCACCGTGGCCGCCACGCCGACATATACATGCGTGTTACCCGCCATTGTTTCCTCCTCGGCTCGAAATTCTAGGCGACGATCATAGCGCGTCCCGCTTGTTTGTCACAAAAACTCGCGGCCGTTTCGGGCAATCCGCTATGTTGACGTCACGGTTAGTGACGACCATCCCGGCGAAGGCCGGGACCCATGTCTCCGCTTCTCGTGTGGCTGGGGGATGGAGCCCGGCCTGTGCCGGGGTGAAACTGGAAGGGAAGATTTGATGGCTGTAGCGAAACGGCGGATTGGAAAGAATGGACCGGAGGTGTTGCCGATCGGTCTCGGCTGCATGTCGCTGTCGGGCGTGTATGGGCCGAGCGACGACGCGGAAGGTGTTGCGTTCGTCCAAAAGGCGATCGATCTCGGTGTCGATCATCTCGACAGCTCCGACATGTATGGCTGGGGCCAGAACGAGGATTTGCTCGGTCGCGCGCTCAAAGGCGGCAGGCGCGACAAGGTCATGTTGGCGTCGAAATTCGGGCAGACGCAGCAGCCGGGCGGCGCCAACGGCGTCAACGGCCGGCCGGAATACGTGCAGCAGGCCTGCGAGGCGAGCCTGAAGCGCCTCGGCGTCGACCATATCGATCTTTACTACCAGCACCGGGTCGATCCCAACGTGCCGGTCGAGGAGACGGTTGGTGGGATGGCCAGGCTCGTTGAGCAGGGTAAGGTGCGGTTTCTCGGCCTTTGCGAGGCGGCTCCCGAGCGCATCGCCGCCGCTCACAAGGTGCATCCGATCGCCGCGGTACAGAGCGAGTTTTCGCTGCTCTACCCGGAAGTCGGCGCCGAGACCCGCAAGGTGACGGGCGATCTCGGCATCTCCTTTGTCGCGTATTCGCCGCTCGGCCGCAGCCTGCTGGCCGGCGTCGTGCCGGATCTGAACAATCTCGCACAGGGCGACACGCGCGGCCGGCACCCGCGTTTTCAGGGCGAGAATTTTTCGAAGAACCGGGTCTTTGTCGAAGGACTTGAAGCGATCGCCGCCGACCGGCGCTGCACCGTCGCGCAACTGTGCCTCGCCTGGCTCTTGGCCCAGGGCGAAGACGTGCTGCCAATCCCCGGCACCAAGAATGCGGCCCGGCTGCAGGAGAATCTCGGGGCACTGGAAATCACGCTGAGCCCGGCCGAGCTCGAGGCGATCGCGGGGGTGATCCCGGCCGGCGCCGCCGCCGGCACCCGCTATCCCGAAGGCGGGATGAAGGGTGTGTTCATCTAGGGTTTGACACCGCCGTTTCCGCGAAGCGGAAAACCAGACAACTGCTTTGTCACTGGATCTCGACCCCCGCTTTCGCGGGGGCGACGAATGAATATTGGGCGAGGATGCCATGAAGAGTATGTCGATGGTGGTTGCCGCGCTGGTCTTGGCGGCGACGCCGGTCTTGGCGGAAGAGCCGCCGATCAAGATCGGGTTCAGCGCCGAGGAAACCGGCGGTGGCGCGGCGGGCGGCAAGCAATACGTGTTGACCGCGCAGATCTGGGCCGATCAGGTCAACGCCAAGGGTGGCTTGCTCGGCCGCAAGGTTCAGCTCATCCATTACGACGACCAGAGCAACCCGGCGACGGTGCCGGGCATCTACACGAAGCTGCTCGATGTCGACAAGATCGACCTGGTGATGGGCTCGGGCACCAATTTCAGCGCCGCCGCGATGCCGATGCTGATGGAGCGCCAGGTCATGGTGCTCGACACCCTGGCGCTCGCGGTCAACGACGAGTTCCACTATCCGCGCTTCTTCCAGACCATGCCCTACGGCCCGCACGGCAAGGAGGCGATCACCGCCGGCTATTTCGCCGCGGCGATGACGATGGACCCGAAGCCGAAGACCATCGCGCTCGTCGGGGCCGACGCCGAATTCTCGAAAAACGCGATGGCCGGCGCGCGCGAGCACATCAAGAAATACGGTCTACAAATCGTCTACGACCGCAACTATCCGCCGAATACGATTGATTACAGCCCGATCGTGCGCGCGATCAAGGCGGCCAACCCCGATCTGGTGTTCCTCGCGTCCTACCCGGCCGACAGCGCCGGCATGCTGCGCGCGGTCGAGGAACAGGGGCTCGACGCCAAGATGTTCGGCGGGCCGATCATCGGCTTGCAGTACGGCGCAATCAAATCGCAGATGGGCGAGAAGCTGAACGGCATCGTCGATTACGAGCTGTTCGTCCACGAGCCAACAATGAATTTTCCCGGCGTCGACGACTTTATCAAACAATACCAAGACCGTGCCAAAGAGGCCGGCACCGACCCACTCGGCTACTACGTGCCGCCGCTGGTCTACGCGACGTATCAGGTGCTGGAGCAGGCGGTCAACGGCGTCGGCTCGCTCGATCAGGACAAGCTGGCCCAGTACATGCACGCGACGACGTTCAAGACGATCATGGGCGATATCAAATTCGGCGAGGACGGCGAATGGGCCGAGCCACGCATCCTGACGATCCAGTACCAGGGCGTGAAAGGTCACGATCTCGATCAGTTCGCCAAGCCGGGCCTTCAGGTGATCCTCGACCCGCCCGCCTTGAAGACCGGGACGCTGCGCTACCCGTATTCGACCGCGTCGCAATAGGTGGGGGCGTCTACACCTTGACAGCCCGCCGCTTCCGCCACCGCAGCGCCAGCAGCCGCCCGTCGATCGCGGCGAGCCCGGCGCCGATCAGCGCCATCCCGAAGATCTGTTCGGCACCGAGCCGCTCGCCGAGCAGCCCAGTGCCGAGCAGGATCGCCACCGCCGGCATCAGGAATGTCACCAGCAGCAAATTGGTCGCGCCCGCGCTCGCCAGGATGCGGAAATAGAGGATGTAGGCGAGCGCGGTCGACAGCACCGCTTGCCCGATGACCGCGCCTTGCACCGCCAGGCTTGGGAGCGGCAAAGCCCACGGGTGCTCGACGAATAAGGCAACCGGCAGCAGCGCTAGCGTGGCGGCGGTGACCTGCCCGGTTGCGGTGACGATCGGCGCGATGCCCATCCGCGCGAAACGCCGGCCATAAATCGCGGCAAAAGCGTAGGACAGTGCGGCGAGGATTACCGCGAGCTGGGCCGTGACATCCCTGCCGAGCCCGCTGAGCGCTGCGGGGCCGATCATCGCCACGACACCGCACAACCCGATCAGCACCCCGGCGAGCCGGCCGCCGGTCATTTTCTCATCGTCGGTAAAGAAATGCGCGACGATCACCGTGAGGAGCGGCGTCGCGGCGTTGAGGATCCCCGCCAGCCCCGACGCGATATGCGTCTGGCTCCAAACAATCAGGCAAAACGGGATAACGTTGTTGAGCAGCCCCATGACGAGAAAGGCGGCCCAGCTCCGGCGGTCGCCTGGCATCCGCAGCCCCATCAGCCGGATAACGACATTGAGGATCAGCGCGGCGATCCCGACGCGCAGCACAACGATCGTCAGCGGCGGCAATCCAGTGACGGCGATGCCCGCGAAAAAGAACGAGCTGCCCCACAGCACCGACAGCGTGAGCAACATCGCCCATTCGCCGGCGTCCATCGTGCGATTGATGCGAGGTGAAATCCCGGTCACGCGACGGTGTTACCGCCGCGCGCGGTTTCGCTCTACCCGCTTCTTGCTGTCTCGTTGGCCGCGCGCGACCTTACCTGCCCGCCCCTAAACCAGATCGACGATCTCGACCCAGTTCGGCTGAGTGCCCATCGCGTAATGGCCAGCCGGCTTCAGTTCGCCCGAGGCCGGATCGATCGCATGGACGGTCATCGCGTTTGAATCCATCCCGACCGACAGTAGGAACCTGCCGCGCGGATCGATATTGAAGCCGCGCGGCGTCTTCTCGGTGTCGAACTTGCCGATTGGCGTCAGCGTGCCCTTGTCCGGGTCGATCCTGTAGCCGTGCAGCGTGCTGGTGGTGCGCACCGCGCCGTAGAGGAACTTGCCGTCCGGGGTGACGTGGATGTCCGACGCAGCGGCCGACTCCTTGCCGTTGTAATCGCCGGTATCGACGAATTGCAGTTCACTGAGAGTGCCGTCGGCGCCGATCGCGTAAGTGCCGATCGTTGCGGAAGTCTCGGTGATCAGGTAGCCCCAGCGCTTGTTCGGATGAATCGTGAAATGCCGCGGTCCGGCGTCGTTTTTGGTCGAGACCTGGCCCGGGCCGTCTGGCGACACCGTGCCGGTCGCGGGATCGAAATTGAATTCCATGACGATGTCGCCGCCGAGCACCGGCAGGTAGACATGCTTGTTGTCGCTATCGATCACGACACAATGCGCCTTGGGCCTGGTATCGATAATCTGCGTCGCCTTGGCCTCGACAACCCCCGTCGTGGCGTTGATCGGGTAGATCGCCAGTTTCGCGCCGACATAAGAGGCACAGAGCAGCCAACGCCCGGTGCGGTCAGTGTTGATATAGGCCATCTGGTCGATCAGCGGCGTCTCGCCGAGATGCTTGAGGCGGCCGCTCGGTCGTTCGATCGCAAAGGTCGAGACCGGATAGGGCGTGCTGCGCAGCTGGGCGTAGAGGAATTTTTTGTCAGGACTGGTCGCCATCGGCAGGCTCGCCGGGGACGGCTTGTCGGTGCCGGGCACCGGCGCCTGCTCGATCAGGTCGAGCTTGCCGCTCGCCCGGTCCATCGCCAGCACAAAGATGTCCTTGCTGCCCGCGTTCGAGACATAGACCGTCGTTTCCGGTGAGGTGTCGGCCATCGCCTTGCGCACTCCGATCAAGGGGAACGGGCTCGCGGCGACACCGCCGAGCCCAAGCTGAAGCAGGCGCCGCCGCGCCAGCCGCAATCCGTCCATCGTTTCCTCCCGCCTTTTGCGGGAGGGTAGGGGGATCGGCTGGCGAGGACAAGCAACCCCGATGGCAGCCGTCGATCAGTCCGAGATCCTCGCCCACCGCCGCAGTGCGACAAACGCCCAAATGGCTTCGACCAAGCCAAAGGGCCACGCGCCCTGAAGAAAACCGTAAACCGATCCCAGGGCGCAGGCGGCGGCGAAAGCAAGAACATACCAGCGACTGCGATCCTCCAGGGCGTAGCAGATCAGCATCGCTGTGACCGCGAAAAGCCCAAAGGCCGTCAGCCCATCCATTGAGCCGATCTGCCGCCCGGCGGCCCCTACCGCTGCAAGTCGCGAGCGGCCTTGGCGGCGGGGCGCAGCGCACAGCGGCCGAGCCAGTCTGCCGCCTTCGGGAACGGTGTGAAATCAATCCGCGCCGGCCGCGCCCAAGACAGAATGCTGGCGACGTTGAGGTCGGCGACGGTGAAATTGTCGCCGAGCAAATAGGCGGTCCCTATTAACGCGCCGTCGAGCACGCCGAACGGATGTTGCAATTCCTGCTCCGCGGCGTCGGCCGCGGCGGCGTCGCGCTTGTCCTCGGGGTAAATCGCGCGGTTGAACATCGCGGTCAGCACGTGACGTTCGATCTCGGTCATGCCCCACAGGCTCCATTGCCAAGCGTGCGCCTCGCCTTCCAGCGTCGTCGGATAGAGCGTGCCGAGCCCGTATTTCTTCGCGAGATAGAGGTTGATCGCCATCGACTCCCAGAGGATGAGCCCGCCGTCGTCGATCGCCGGCACATGGCCGTTGGGGTTTATCGCGAGAAACGGCGGCTGGCGGGTTTCACCACTGGCGAAATCGACCGGAATGTTGTCGTAGTCGAGGCCCAGCTCCTTCGCGAGCCACAGGGTACGAAACGCGCGCGAGCGCGGGACGCCGTAGATCTTCAGCTTGGCCATGGTTCCCTCCCCGGTTGCGCCAAGCCTCGCATGGCTGGACCGAAGGGGGCAATATCGACCCCAACTAACCCTGCCGGGCTTGACCCAGCGAGAAGCGAGGCGATCGATGCCGCATGTCGAGGGGATGATCACCGTCAACGACACCAGCGTCCGGCTGCTGCGCGGCGGGGACGACGGAGCACCGCCGCTGGTGTTTCTGCATGGCGCGGGCGGGCATGTCGGGTGGATGGGGTTTCTCGACGCACTCGCCGAGGACTACGCCGTCTTCGCGCCGGAGCATCCGGGGTTCGGACGCTCGGACGATCCTCCTTGGCTCGATGAGGTGGGCGATCTCGCCTATTTCTACCTCGACTTTATCGAGACGCTGGGGCTCGACCGGGTTCATCTGATCGGCACCTCGCTCGGCGGCTGGATCGCGGCCGAACTGGCGGTACGCAATCAGACTCGGCTCGCCAGCCTGACCCTGGTCTGTGCGGTCGGGATCACCGCCATTGGCAAACCCATCGATGATATTTTCCGCATGCCGGTCGAGGAAAATCTGCGGCGCTTCTATGCCGATCCCGAGCGCGCGGCGCGGCGGCTGAGCGATATGGCCAAGGTCGACATGAATATTGTCGCCAAGAACCGCAATACGGTGACCCGGCTCGCCTACAAACCGCGCTTTTACAATCCGAACCTCGCAAAATGGCTCCACCGGATCAGCGTGCCGACCTTGCTGGTGTGGGGCGACAAGGACGGGCTCGTGCCGCCCGAGTTTGGCGAGGCCTACCGGTCGGCGATCCCGGGATCACGGTTTGTTGTGCTTGAAGGCGCCGGACACGCCCCATTTGACGAGCAGAAGGATGCTTTTCTCGCCACATTTCGGGATTTTGCTCCTCGGTGATCGCCTCGGCGAATAACGCTGGCGATTTTAGTTACATCACATTTACATTCCGGGCCGTCCGCCGGTTAGGGGACTGCCGGCGGGAGAATCTTGAGGGGCGCAGCGGTGGAGCTTGTCATCATCGGCGCGGGTGTGATCGCAGCCGTTGCCTGGGTCTATTTGCTTATTTTTCGTGGCGCATTCTGGCGAATTGAACGCGACGATCGAATGTCCGGGCGAGTCCCCGCGCGCTCGGTTGTCGCCGTCGTCCCGGCGCGCGACGAGGCGGACGTTGTCGGCGATGCGGTCACCTCGCTGCTCGCCCAGGACTATGACGGTCGGCTCGACATCATCATTGTCGACGATCACAGCACCGACGGCACCGCCGAGGTTGCGCGGGCCGCGGCCATGGCCGCGGGAGCCGGCGACCGGGTGACGGTGATGCGGGCCGCGCCGATGCCGGCGGGTTGGACCGGCAAACTGTGGGCGGTGCGCCAGGGCACCACGTTCGCCGCCAGGATGCGGCCCGATTACCTGCTGCTGACCGATGCCGACATTGTCCATGCGCCGGATAATCTGCGCGGCCTGATCGCACGGGCCGAGAGCGGCAGCTACGATCTGGTGTCGCTGATGGTGCGGCTGCATTGCCGGGGTCTGTGGGAGCGCCTGCTTGTTCCGGCCTTTGTGTTTTTCTTCTTCAAGCTTTACCCGCCGCGTTGGGTGGCCGACTCGGCGCGCGACATGGCGGCGGCGGCGGGCGGCTGCATGTTGTTGCGCGGCGGGACGCTGCAGGCGATCGGCGGCGTCGACAGTATTCGCCATGAGATCATCGACGATTGCGCGCTCGCCCGCCGGGTCAAGACCGTCGGGCGAGTATGGCTCGGTATCGCCGATGAAACGCGGAGCGTGCGCCCTTACGGCTCGTGGCGTGCGCTGTGGGACATGATCTCGCGCTGTGCCTTTGCTCAATTGAATTACTCAACTGGGATTTTGGTTGCGTTGATGGTGGGCATGGCCGTGACCTACCTGGTGCCGCCGCTTCTGGTGCTGCTGTCGGGCAGTCGGGTGGGCATGGCGCTGGGTGGCGTGGCGTGGCTGGCGATGGCTGCCTCGTTTTTGCCGATCCTCAAGATGTATCGTTGCCCGCCGCTCGTCGCGCTGCTGCTGCCGGCGATCGCGGCGTTTTACATGGCAGCGACGCTGGGCTCGGCGGTACAGTTCTGGCGCGGCCGCGGCGGGTCGTGGAAAGGCCGGTTCCAGGCTGCCCACGCGCGGTAGAAGCTATTTGGCTGGGGCTATTCGGCCGGCAGGGCGGCGACGAAATCCGGCTGCCGACGGCTTATGAGGTGCGCAATGGCGGCGGCAAGTCGACGAAACCCTTCCCATTGGTGCCGCAGATAACCGCAACGCACCGCCGGGCCGGTAAGCGAGGCGACGCCGGTCTGCGGATAGGCCGCATCGTCGTGCCGCCAGGTACCAAAGACCACGTCCCAGATCGGCAGGATCACCGCGAAATTGCAGCCGCGCGAGCGGATGAACGGCGCGGCGGCATGCTCGATCGAATGATGCACACGGTGATAATGCGGGCCGACCAGCAAGGCTGAGCCGAACCGCCCAAAGCCAAGTCGAACATTGGTGTGCGACAGGCTCTCGATCAGCCGAAAACCGATCAGCACCAGCGGGTATTCGCCGGGCGGCACGCCGATCAACATCGCCAGCGTGCCGCTCCAAACCAGGGCCAGCATGTCATCGAGGATGTGGTTGCGGTCGTCGCTCCACAGCGTCATCTGGCGTTGGTCATGGTGCACGCTGTGCAGCGCCCACCACCAGGGTAGGCGGTGCTGCAGCCGGTGACGCCAGTATTCGCCCAAATCGAGCACCACCATGTAGACGAGGAACGTTGCGAAGGGATGGTTGAAGAGCGGCGTCACCAGTTGTTCGATCGCCGGCGGGATGTAGCCCTCGAACCGCGAGTAGGAGTCGATCGTGACGCCGATTGGGGCCAGAACGAGGAAGAGGATCGCCGGTACGACACCCAGCCGATGCACCAGCGTATAGACGATGTCGGTGCGCACCGCGCGCCGCTCGTCCCATTTCTCGACCGGCCGCCACAATTCGAGCGGGCGGAATAGGGTATAGGCGAGCGCGACGGCGAGCGCCCCGTAAAGCGCAAATTCGACGCCGTCGAAGACGTCTTCCGACCAATCCATCAAACCGAGATGAAACAGCGCCGGCTGGAGCGCCCATTCGAAGATCGTCCCTTGAACCTGTTCGAGAACTCGCTGGAAGGCGTCGAACATCGCTCGGCTCCAAATCCTCGCGCCTAGTAGACGAAAATGCCGTGCGGTGACCGGCCGACCGGGACGCTTGTCTTCAGCACGCCAGAGGCCAGCTCTATGACGTTTACCCAGGCGTGCCAGCGCCCGGTGACCCACAGTTCGCGCCCATCGGGCGACAACGCCATGTCATCCGGCCCACCCGGCGCCTGCAAGGTATTGGTGATAGCAAGCGTACCGGCGTCGAGGACCGAGATCGTGCCGGCGACGCGGTTGGTCACGTAGAGCGTCTTGCCGTCGGGCGTGGCGAGAAAATTATGCGCGCCGTTGCCTGTGACGATTTTACGAATGATGGTGCCGTTCGCCGGATCGACCTCGGCGATATGATCTGTACCCATTACTCCTACCAGAAGCGTGCCACCCGGTCGCGTGATGATGCCGGCTGGCGTCGGCCCGACCGGGACGATCCAGTTGACCTTGCCCGAGGCGAGATCGATCGAGGTCAGGCCATTGGTGCCCTGCAACGTGACGAACGCGGTGCTGCTGTCGCGGGAGAACGCGATATGGCTCGGCATCGTGCCGATCGGCAAGCGGTGCAGGAGCTGGAAGGTCTGCCCGTCGTAGATGTCGATATGGTCGAGGCGGAGCGATGCGGCGACAAACCACTTCGCGTCCGGGCTGAAGCCGATCTGATAGGGGTCGCTCGCGGTGATCCGCTGCTTTTCGACGCCGGTGACGCGATCGATCAGCACCAACTCGTTGCTGCCCGACATCGCGATGATCAGCGTGCGGCCATCCGGCGATCCGATCAGGTGGTGGGGGCCGCGCCCGATATGCGTGCGCGACACCTCGCGGTAGCTGTCGATGACGCTGACCGAGTCATCGTCGGAATTGAGGACGACCGCCGTCGTCGCCATCGCTGGGATGGTCGCGCCAAGCATCGCGGCAAAAGCGGCCGCGAAGATCATCTTCGAGGGTCGGTAAGAAAAGGGCACGGGTTCTACCAGCGGTCATCAATAGAGACAGGCTGTTAACAAGCGGCATCATTCATAATCCTTAGGCGGCCGCGAGAAAAGCGGATCGATAGCCGCAGGGTTGAGAAATCCCGCTCGGATGGGAACTAAAGTAGAGACAGCCGGATAACCGCCCAAGCAATACGCCATATTGCTTGAGCCGGTCGGTCCGGGAAGAGAGGCTGGAGCCCGGAAGAGATGCCGGAATTGGTCGCGCAGACCGCCGGCGGGCGATCCTGCCAGGTAGGTTCAGCGCAGGCGCTGGGGCAGGGCGACGATCGCCTCGTCGATCAGGACGCTGCCTCGCCGTTCGTCGATTTCGGCGGCGATAACCTCACGCGCTGCGGCGATCGCGACATCGATCGCGGCGGCGCGCACTTCGTCGAGCGCTTTGGCCTCGGCTTGTTCGATCCGCTCCTCGGCCATCCGCCGGCGGCGTTGCAGCGCGCTTTCGAGATCGCGCGCCGATTGCGCGGCGATGCGCTCGGCCTCCGTCTTGGCGTGGGCGACGATCGCTTCGGCCTCGGCCGTCGCGGCGTTCTGCTTGGCGCGGTACTCGGCGACCAGCCGTTCGGCTTCCTCGCGCAGGCGGCGCGCCTCGTCGAGCTCGGCGCGGATCCGCGCGGCGCGCGCGTCGAGCCCGCCGGTCAGTGCTCGGCTGGCCGGCTTGAACACTGCCACGACAAAGATCACCGCGGCGACGAGGACCCAAAATTCGGCTTCGTGTAGCAGTTCCATCACGCCGCTTCCATCATGCGGCCCGGCCGTTGAGCGTATGGCTGACCGCGTTCGTCATCGCCGCAGGGCTGGGCGCCGCGCCGGTCAGCTTCTCGACGACCGCGCTGCCAACCTCGGCGGCGATGCCGCGGATCTCGGCCAGCGCCTCGTCCTTGCCGGCGGCGATGCGCGCCTCTGCCGCCGCGATCTGCTCCGCCAGGGTCGCGGAGAGCTGACGCTGGCGCTCGGCAGCCTCGGCGGCGAGCCGTTCGCCGGTTTGGCGCAGCGTTTCCTGCGCGGCGGCGCGCGCTTCGGCAAGCATCTTCTGATAGGCGGCGAGCGCTGTCTCGGCCTCTTCCTTGAGCGCCGCGGCGCGGGCGAGATCGCCGTCGAGGTGCTGCCGTCGTCCCTCGATCGCGGCCTTGACCTTGGGCAAGGCCAATCCGGCCATCAGCACATAAAGCACGATGAACGAGACCGCCAGCCATACGAGCTGCGGGACAAAGGTATGGTAATCGAGCTGCGGCATCGGCGCCGGCCCTAGCTAAGCCTAGGCCTCGATCAGAATACGAACAGGATCAGGAAGGCGATCGCCAGCCCGAAGAGGCCGGTCGCCTCGGCCAGCGCGAAGCCGAGAAACGCGAACGGCTGCACTTGAGCCTGTGCCGCCGGGTTGCGCGCGACGGCGCTGATCAGCGACGAAAACACATTGCCGATGCCGACACCGGCGCCGACGAGCGCGATGCAGGCAAGGCCGGCGCCGATCATTTTCGCGGAAGCAAGATCCATAGGAAGTCCCCTAGGTTTTGAAGAGTTGAGCGGTTAGTGGAGGTGAAGCGCGTCGCGCAGATAAAGGCAGGTCAGGATCGCGAAGACATAAGCCTGCAGCGCCGCGACCAGCACCTCGAGCGCGAGGATGGCGACGTCGAGCGCGACCGGAAGGATCGCCAGCAGCCCGACGCTGGCCGCGAACCCACCAAAGATCGCCAGCATCGTGTGGCCGGCCAGCATGTTAGCGAACAGCCGGATCGACAGCGTGAACGGCCGGATGAAATAGGACAGGATCTCGATCGGCACCAGCAGCAGCAGGAGGACCATCGGCACGCCCTCGGGCACGAAGAGCCGCAAGAAATGCGCGCCGTGCTTGATAAAGCCGATGATCGTCACGCCGATAAACACCGCGGCGGCGAGCGCGAAGGTGACGATGATCTGGCTCGTCACCGTGAAGCTGTAGGGGATCAGACCCAAAAAATTCGAGAACAGCACGAACATGAACAGGGTGAAGACAAACGGGAAATAGGGCTCGGCGCCATGACCGGCATTGGTATCGACCATATCGGCAACGAATTCGTAGCTCATCTCGGCGACCGATTGCCATCGGCCGGGCACCAGCGCGCCCCGCTTGGTGCCGAGCACCAAAAGCGCCGTGATCAGCACCACCGCGATCGTCATGAACAGCGAGGCATTGGTATAGGACACGTCGAGCCCGCCGATATGCAGCGGAATCAGCGGTTCGACCTTGAACTGTTCGAGCGGATGCAGCTCCAGCGCCACGTCAGTCTTTCCTACTCACTTCCCGTTCACTTGCCGCTCGGGGGCCGGCGAAAGCCGACCGCGGCGCCCTGCCCGGTGATCGCGCGGTAGACGTTCAGCATCCCGGTCGCGACCCCCAGAAAAAACATCACGATCGTCGCGAATGGGCGCGTGCCCAGCGCGCGATCGAATACCCAACCCAACCCGGTCGCGACGAGGATCGCGACCACGAACTCGATCCCGATGCGGAAGCCGATCCCCATAGCCTGCTGTTGCCCGGCATTATCGACGCTATCGACAACCGGCGTCTCGCTCCCCGACGCCCGCGCCTTGTCGAGTCGTTCGGTAAGCCGCGCCAGCGCATCAGACGGCCGGTCATCGCTCATCGATTCGCGCCCAGCCAACAGCGCCCCGGCCCCAGCCGAAGCGGCGCGCACGATAGTGACGCACCGCCCCCCTGTCAAGGCGAGGAGCGCCCAAAGGAGGAACAAAAAGCGCCATATCGATCAATGAATTACGATGGCGATGGGCAGCCATGCCCGAGCGGGCGCGAGCGGTGGGCGGCTATTGCGCGGCCGCATATTGCGTGTGGCGCAGCTCGGCGGCGCGGGCGAGGTCGACCGAGACGAGCTGCGAGACGCCGCGTTCCGGCATCGTCACGCCGAACAGCCGGTCCATATGAGCCATCGTGATGCGATGGTGGGTAATCAGCAGGAATTTGGTGCCGGTGGTGTCGGCGGTCTCGGCGATCAGCCGGCAGAACCGATCGACGTTGGCGTCGTCGAGCGGCGCGTCGACCTCGTCGAGTACGCAAATCGGCGCGGGATTGGTGAGGAATACGGCAAAAATCAGCGCGATGGCAGTCAGCGCCTGTTCGCCGCCCGACAGCAGCGATAGCGCCTGCAGCCGCTTTCCAGGTGGGCTCGCCATGATCTCCAGCCCGGCGTCGAGCGGGTCTTCGGCGCCAGTCAGTGCGAGATGCGCGCGGCCGCCACCGAACAGCCGCTGAAACAGCGTCGAGAAATGCCCGTTCAGCAGCTCGAACGCGCCTTGCAGGCGTTTGCGCCCCTCCTGGTCGAGCGCGGCGATGCCCCGGCGCAATCGGGCGATCGCTTCGGTCAGCTCGGCGCGTTCGCATTGCAGGCTTTCGACGCGTGCCTCGACCTCCTCGGCCT
>Ga0206907_1039_pt1 | contig 20152 bp, 14 predicted proteins | sample Alteio_BWOrgHeat_80_FD_152951 | JGI IMG/M metagenome (GOLD analysis project Ga0206907, IMG submission 152951) | Enriched cells from forest soil in Barre Woods Harvard Forest LTER site, Petersham, Massachusetts, United States -... | ecosystem: Environmental > Terrestrial > Soil > Temperate forest >...
GATGCCGATGCCTATGTATCGATCTATAAAGGCAATACATTGGCTTATCAAAAGATTAATGCATTCTTTACACCCACTACCCAACAGGCAACTCTCACCGTTCCACCGGATAGTCTTTATACCTTACGAGTGAATGCGGCAGGGTATGCCCCCTATCGGGAAGATGGATTGCGTGTGAACGCGGGTGATACGCTTACACGTAACATCTATTTGGCCAAGTTAACGGATGTTGCTGTTTCAAAAGTGGTGGGTGAAGTGGCAGTGGCGACTCATCCTTATATTGCTTCTATTGGGTGTGATACTGTAGAGCCCATGGTGGTGGGTGATCCCATCTGTTCGGGTAAGACTGCAGATCCCTGGTGCCAAACGGCTGCAGATCCAACAGAGTTCCTCGTGCTTGCAAATCCAGGCCATCAGAATTTATCTGCTTTAAAAAATCAGGACGGGTCTTTTGATGTACAGTACTATGACGAAAGTGGGAATTACATTAACTCATTGAGTAATCTTATTACCACCGTCGGAACTAAAATGTATCCTCCTCCAGGCTCTCCTACCCCAGCTGCTTATCCAATAGATATGAAAATAGGTGATTTTTATTTGGTGCAAGGATCTTCGGATGTCACGAATCGAGGCGTTTCCCCACGGCCTTATCCGCATCTGACGAGTGGAGATCCCTCGGAGTTTTTAGATGTTCCCTGGAATACCATTTATCCAGCGATTGGATATAAAACCGGTAATCCTGCAGCGCTTCAGCCCGGTGATTTGGATTTAATTCACTGTGCAGGCGGAGCCATTCAATTGCTTGTCAGAATTAACGGAACATGGACAATCGTAGACAAGGTCGCTTGGGGTTCTGCATCTGTAGCCGGTCTTGCCAATGGCAATCGTATTCTTCCCGCCAATTCCATGAAACCCGCGTATTGTTGTTACTAACTAACCTAACTAAAGGTACTTCTTTCTTCCGTTTCTTCTCGCTAACACGAACTCAGACATCAGAATAACATCGAGCTCTGACCCAGACGTCAAAATAGGCCTTAAAATGTACGGCATTTTGGAGTACACAGCTTCAGAAGGGGGATTTAATGAATAATGCTCACATCATAAAGAGACACCTTACACGTCACAAATCGGAGCGTTTAGAAGCGCGTGTTAGTGCGGATTTAAAAAGATTATTTCAAGAAGCGGCCAATTTGCATGGCATTACGTTGACTGACTTTGTGATTCGAAGCGCTCAAGAAGCGGCTAAACGCGCTGTGCAGGAACAAGAGATTATGCGGCTCAGTGAACAAGACCGTAAAGTGTTTGTGAGTGCGCTCTTAAATCCTCCTGAGCCTAGCCCTCGACTTCGGGCGGCTGTTCAACGCTACAAAAAAGTCATTGAGTAGAGATTGAGGAATGTTTGACGCCTCATATTGACCCTCTCGGTAAAGAGCATAATCGAGAGGTGTTTTCATGTGGAGTAGAGGCGCTTGATTATTATTTTAAAAAGTTAGCATCTCAAGACGTTAAAAGACATATAGCCGCTGTCTTTGTATTGGTGATTGGAGAAAGAGAAGTGGCGGGGTACTACACGCTCTCGTCGACGGCTATCCCTTTGGAAGATCTTCCTGCTGTCATTGCTAAAAAGCTACCTAAATACAAGCATGTCCCCGCGACATTGGGGCGCTTAGCCGTGAGTCAAAAATATCGAGGACATCGGTTCGGTGAGTTGTTATTAGTGGATGCCGTTAAAAGAAGTCTTCGACAAAGTCAGGAAGTCAGGGCTATGGCTGTGGTGGTTGATGCGAAAGACGACGCGGCCCAACGTTTTTATCGGCAATACAATTTTATTCCGCTCCCACAAATTCCATACCGATTGTTTTTGCCTATGGATACCATTGCAAAGGTGATTGAATAGGTTTTTTCTTCCGTCTCAGCAGTTTTTATTTAATAAAGAAACGTCACTCTACTTTGCAAGAAGTGCAAAATAGAATGACGCTTCTAGAAATGAAAACTTATTTATTTGAGGCGACGAGTGTCGGATCTTTAGAAGGATCAAATTCTTTTCCAAGTTCATAGTAAAGAATGCGAGCTTTCGAAGATTTATCTCTGCCGGCGAAGAGTAAAACATCGTCTTCTGGCTTATACGAATCTAAATCAATGGTATGAAGTTTAAAATTAACTCTATCGTAAAGAGAAAATTCCCCAAATTGGGAATTGTCCATAGGTCTTAAGTGATCACTATCATTAATCAATGAAGTTACTTTTGTAAACTGATTGGATTTTGGATTAAAAGCTGCAATCATAACAGTTTTAATTCCATCATCATTATTGTTCCATACTAATCGTTTAGATACGAGGACGCCACTTTTATAAACATATTGAATGTCTGGTATTTGACCTTTTGTCGGTTTATAAGCTATATCAGTTCCGGGTAAAATATCCCCATATTTTAAAAGTAAAGTTGCGCTACGATTTCCTGAATAACTACCAGTTGCTTCAAAAGTTTTTTGGAGGTTATAATTATTTTCTACTGGAATTTCGAGGAGATCTCCTTTTCCTGAACCCACTAGCAAGGTATTTTCATTCGTCCAGGTTAGTTTAGACTGTGTTCCCGTATCCCCTAGATCTACCTTGCCTATAAACTTTCCATTCTTATCTAAAATAACGTTCCCACTTTTTAAGACTTGTTCAAATGAACCGACAGAACCATCGCTCTTAATTCGAGCAACATTGATACTGGATAATTCTTGATTTGCAGAGCCGACTACAGCAACATACTTATCCTGAGGTGAACGTTCATAATAAACAACACGATATTCCATCGATTTTTCTTTGTGACCTAATTGATTATCAGTAGTGTTTTCATCATAACTACAGACTTCAAATGCGCCACAGTGATCTCGATGAATAACTAAATAATATTTTTTCGTTACCGGATCATAGAATGGAGCATCAACAGGGCTTTCTTCTCTGCTGCTAGCAGCATTTCCGGTTTTGTGTACCAAGGTCTTATCAAATGGTTGTTTTAAAATATATAAAGGCACTTCATGATTGGAATTGTTTTCGCTGTTGGGTTTTCTGATTGCCATAAAATCAGGAGAAGCCCCAGAATAAGACAGGGGTCCGGTTGGACTACTGGAGGCAAGCTTTAATGTTGCAGGGTGATCAGAATTGTTGCTGTCAGCGGGACTATTATAATCTTCGTCGTTACCGATATAATATGCGACAGGGGATGCAAATCCATTTCCTATAATAGACATTCCCACAGTCAATGTTAAACCTAAATTTGAAAAAAATCGCATATCACAACCTCCTAAAGAAATCCTTGGATGACTTATGAAGAATATATGAATTTAAAAAATAAATGTATAGGTCTAACCGTCTAAAAATGACGGCCTAATAGGCCTATTTTGATCGTAGGCCTCCAGAAATCTATTGCTATCTGACGTCAACTGAGTTATATACACGTAATGTCTAAAAGCCGTTGGTTTATTTATACTGGCCTGTTGGTTTCATGTACTTTCCTAGCCAAAGGAGGGTGGACTCTTTGTTTTGATACTAGTGGAAACCCCGTGGCCTGCGGAGGTTCGGGGTCTGGTAGTGGCTCGGGCTCTGGCAGTGGTTCTGGGGGAAGCAGTTCTTCCTGCCGCGGAAGTGGCTGTAACTGTTCTTCGGGAAGCGATTGTGATTCAGGCTGCTGTGGCAATAATACCGGCCATTGTGAAACACCTGTAGGCAGTCCCGGCCAATGCAAACCCAGCGATTGTAGTGGGACCCCTCGCCCGATAGGATGTAGTTGTCAGGGTGATGGTGATTGCCAACCCAGCCCTGGTGATCCCACGGGACGAGGCTGTTGTAGTGGTGGAACCTGTTTAGGCAATACAAGTCGCCGGGCTTGCGCGAATAATAGTGATAGTTCTTCAAGTTGCCAATACCAGTGTCAAGGACGAGATTCTGATTGTCCTGGTTGCGCAACTTGTGATGGCGGTTGTTGCCAAATCCCAACCGGTAGTAGTAGTGGAGTAGTGCGTGCGCATTTTAACCCCTTCGATGACTTTTTTATCCCCAATGCCTATGCTCAATCCACTTCTATGACCAGCAGTATTTCAACAACCCATTGTGATCCTACTCAGAGTGGGGGTTGTGCTAGTGGATATGCATGTTGCTTTACGGCGGGAATTTGGCAATGTACCATGGTGGGTTCGGCTGGGGGATGTAACGGTGCCTCCTCTAGCGGAGCCTGTATTACCTGTGATTTTAGCCCTGGGAGTTGTCCTTCAGGATTTTCCTGTGGAACGGGTGGAGGAAGTGGTCCCAATAGTGGTTGTTGCAGCAAATGTGGGGACAGCGGAGGCAGTGGCTCTGGTTCAGGGAGTGGTTCCGGTTCTGGAAGCGGATCTGGAAGTGGATCAGGTTCTGGTTCAGGGAGTGGTTCCGGCTCAGGCAGCGGAAGTGGATCGGGTGGTCCTTGTACGGGGAATGGGGATTGTTCGTCGGGTTGTTGTTCGGGTGGATATTGCCAGGACGTCTCAGATTTTTCGTGTTTTAGCAGCGGGGGTGGTTCCAGCGGTGGATCAGGTTCTGGCTCCGGTTCAGGGGGTGGTTCCGGCTCAGGCAGCGGAAGTGGATCAGGTTCTGGCTCCGGTTCAGGGAGTGGTTCCGGCTCAGGCAGCGGAAGTGGATCAGGTTCTGGCTCCGGCTCAGGGAGTGGTTCCGGCTCAGGCAGCGGAAGTGGATCAGGTTCTGGCTCCGGTTCAGGGAGTGGTTCCGGCGGTCCTCAAGTTCCTGGAGCATTTTTAATTCGTGCTCCCCGCAGAGACAGTGTTACGGGGGCAAGTATCACCACCGTGCCCGGCGGACGTCAGTATTATGATTTGAATCCAGCGACAAAAGAAGTTCGACTTGAACAACGGAACTGGATGAATGTGTATTCTGGTGATAATAATGCGACTGATTTTTCGACGTGGAGCGACTTAAACACCTTTAGACCCCGTAGCAATACAGCAGCACTTTCGGCTACCGATGTAGGCGATATTGGCAATCTCGTTCGTACGGGGACAGTGGCTCGCACCCCCATTGTTTCTATCACCGATCCCACCTCCCATAAAGCGACCGTGGGTGGTAGTTTGGCAGGCCCGGACTATGCCACCATATCATTCCCTGTTGTGCCAAACAATCGCAATTACACCGATCTTGCCGAAATCGATCGGGTGTATGGGCCGAATAGCGATAGTCAAGGAACAGATGAGCTCGGAAATGAAACAACAACCAGTGCACGAAATTATTATTGGGATGCCATGGCCATACAAGGTCGGTGGATGTCGCGTTATTCTCAACCAGTCAGTTCCGGTGTGGCCCCAGGTTCGAACCCACAAACAGGAACAGAGTTTAATCCTTTTCCAGGAACTCCCCCCTTCGGTTGGTATCAGGATCCATCTAACCTCGGAGGGATGTGGCCTCCGACCGTTCCCCAGCCGTGTGATAATGGGACAACAGATCCCTGCGATACTTCAAACTCGATATTGACGTCGTACTATGGGGCCAATCCCGATCGTCTCAACGCAACGCAAACAATCGACGATGAACGGATGTATTATCTGATTAAAGGCCTCGTTAATGATACGTTGGCAAACAGTTTGGTTGGAATTCCTGTCGTTGTGCAGGCGGTTGATGGCCAAGGAAAAACGATCAGTGTGGAAAAAATAACAGATACTACAGGGCATTATGAAGTTTATTTGCCAACCGCGGGCGCTAATATTACGATTACAGCCAATATGGCTGATCCTAATCCTTCTAATATCCCTGTCATCTTTTACCATCCCATTTATGTCCCTGTTACAAGAAATGCACCCCTTTTAGCCAATTGGCCCCCTCCTGCCAATACGTATACGTATAATTTTACAGGAGTCAATGCCTTACCGTTTAAATCATCATCAACGTTCGCAAATTCAGGAACCTCTAAGATTAAGGGTTCTATTGTGGCTAGCGAGACAAATAATGGGTTGCCCCTGATGATTGCGGTGGCAGTGAATATGCAAGGAATTGAAGTCGGAGGTGCTGAGACCGATGCATCAGGACAATTCATCATTGAGGGGCTGGGAACAGGCAAGTTCACGGTCTATGTCCCAGTTCAGAAAGGGCAATCTGTTTGGCCTTACACTCAAAATGTTCAAATTGCTTCAAATGGAGATGTCGATACGATCAGTTCATTTACCGTGCGAGGGGTTTCTGGAAGTTTATCTTTGACGACTAATTCCGATTCTACTTTGGTTATTGTATCGTCAGGGTCCGCTTTAACAGGTCCTCCTCCGACCATTGATCGAACGCATTCATCAGTTCGATCGCTATTTTCAATTGTTGTTCAAAAAGACAGCCCTTCTATCTTGTCGTTACCCGCGTCGTCAAGCATGTACTATATAAATTGTTACGGTCAAACTGGAAACCCAGTGCCCGCTAGTCCGGAAACCGTATCGATTAACCCGAACGATTGGAAATCGGCGACATGTTCTCTGCCATAATGAAAAACAGAAAAGGTGTGACAGTGGTTGAACTCCTGATTGCATTATTCGCAATCGGTCTTTTATCGCTTGTACTCTCCAGTTTTATGAAAAACTCTGGAATTTTTTTCCGACGGTCTACCGTAAAAACGCAACTATCAAATGAATCTCGTGATGCCATGGCCACTATGATCCATTTTTTAAAAGAAGGCCAATCACAATCGACAATCGTTTCTACACCAGTAGGTGGACAGATATACTCCCAAATTGACTTTAAGTTAGTAGGTAGCAATATTCCGTATCGATTTGTCCGCAGTGGAAATCAGTTGATTATGAAAGTAAATAATCGAACACAGATCCTGACCCAAAATTGTTCTAGTTTATACTTCACCTACCCTTCATCAGAAGACGCGACATTTATTCAGATTAATTTCGACGTCTCGTTGAATTCTGATCCAAACCGGCTGGAAAAAATCGTAGGGACACAAATTGTCAGAATGAGCCCAGGATAGAGGAAAGGGCAATAACCGTGCGTTTTATGCGCTCTGAATCAGGTCAGATGTTGATGATTGCGATCATGATTTTAGCGTTCCTTATTCTCGTTGTCCCATCTGTTACGCTCTTAAGTAAGTACCTCATGATTAATAGTACCGGAGGCCAACAACGGGGTGCCGCGGGTCGCCAGGCTGTGGATCATGCATTAAATTACACGCTGTACCGGCTTTCCGAGTCGACAACGGCTTGGAATAATGCGATGAACGGTTTATTTATTGCCGGATTTCATGACGATGTTTCCTTTCAAGGATCTCCCGGGACGACCTATAAGATTCTTTGCAGTACAGGAAATCCAGCCAATCTCTTGGCTACAGATTTAAAAGTAGCGGAAGGACAAGTTCGTGTCAAAATAAGAGTGTATGGCAGACAAAATGGTAAGCCATTTCCACTCCGCGCTCATGAAGCCGCGATTAGTCGTCGGACGATTGGTGTAACTTTGGGCAGTGATATTGCCAATGGCGCTGCGCTTTTTATAAGTACGCCTACCTATGCGTTTGTAATGAATGGAGAGCAAACAAATTACAGCACTGGGAATCTGAGTGTGCATTGGGGTCCTATCGTTGCCGTTGGAGGATACGATATGACCGCCCAAGTTATTAACACATACAAATTCCCTCGCAAATTCAGTACTGGGGCCGTTGCCCCACGGGTCAATTCGTATGATGTGACACCCCATACTGATAATAATGAATATTGGGCTTACTCTGCTTTAACTTCTCCTTTCCAAGTCGATGAGTCTTACTATCTACGTTTAGCGACTGCGTCAGTCAATGTCAATCCGCCGGCCAGTCTAACAGCCAATCCTCCCGGTAGCGGATATTTTAATGTCGGTGTAGGAACTGCTGTATTTTCGAGCAATTATCAAGTCAATAACTCAACGACAGTAATTTTTGTCGATGGAAATGCTGAATTTGACAATATGCAAGTTGACGTTCGTGATGGCGGGGCATTTATTATCAGTGGAAACTTAATATTAAAAAATCGTGGTAGTTCTGGATTTAGTAATGGAATGACTGTCTATGTTCCTTATTCAGCGAGCAGAGAATATGTTGCTTCGCCAACGACGCCTGCTTGGCCATGTCAAAACATGGCTAGCTGCACAATTGCTCAAGCCTTGAGTACGGTGGCGCTAGGAGATGATCCCGTTCCAACTACCGCGTATCGGATTTTCGGTAATCAGATTCAATATAGAGGTTTCTTGTACGTCAAGGGCGATTTAATTGTTAATAGTGGTACGACATGGGATGTAGATGATGGCAAATGGGACATTATCGGAAGTGTTCGGGTGGATGGCCAATTGAAAATTTATGATGAAGACTCATTACGTATTTTTTATGATGAAAAAGTGAATCATCTCATTCAGATGGCTTCCTTGTCAGTACAGGTAGATCGAGACCAAGACATCCCACTTTATTAGAGCCTATCTCATACCTGAGCAAGGCTATCCTATTTATGAGACAGGCTCTAAAATAATTTTGGAATAAACCGCCAAGGTACGTTCTTGCAATATGTTTTATATGCGGGATCGTTTCGTAAATGACGTTCTTCCGTCCATGCACGTAACATGTAAATCCCATTCCAACTGAGCATACTCAAAAGGTTTCCTATTGAACCCATCCAAGGAAGGTTTTCCATCCACCAGGCTAGATTTTTAGCAGCGTAGGCAGGATGCCTGACCCACGCATAAGGACCTCGGTCCAAAATGCCACGATTCGTTAAATTTGAGAATCGCATGCCAAACGCCATAGTGGCCCACACATAAATAGCTGTTGGTACAAGACTCAGATAAAGGATCGTCGTAATGAATTGAGGATGCTGGACAATCAGAAATGCTGATTGTTGAGAAGGCCACGCAATGTATTGGTTTGTGAAACTTTGCAGAGGTGGATAACAGACGAGTGCAATAAGCCATCCAAAAAGAGTGGGTTCTGCAGAACGAATTTTATTGTCCAACCAACGAAGAGGAAGTGCATAGCCGACAATCGTAAGCAATACATCCATTAAATAAAGACTGTGGTTCAGAGTTCCCTGAAGGGCTTGATTAAAATCCATATGATTTTTCATCGGATAAAATAAATGATTCATATAATTCGTAAGTTCATGAAACTGGTTGTTAAAGAATGCGCACATGATAGGTAAAAAAAAGCATTCCACCAGTATTCCCCGCCAAACGGTATGACTACGAAAACTGGTATTGAGATGTTTCCAAGGCCGTCTTTTCATGGCAAATATCCAGGCAACAAAATGCCTCCCCCATAGCAAGAGTTGAACACTCAGATCATTAAGATCAGCCGCTAACGAACCTTTCCATCCCAGCGTAAGGAAAATATAAGGCCAACCCACCATCCAGTAAAAAGAGATCATTTTGGGCAGAATGTATCGGAAGGGAGTAAAGAGGTCCGTTTTATAAAAAGGATGACTGCTATAAAAGAGTCCTAGAGCGCTATAAAAAATTCCCAAAGTAATATATCGATAAAAGCTACTGTAAAAAAGTGTCAACCAATGTTGATGATAAAGAGGTCTTGTTGACCGTTCTCGAATTCGTCCAAATACAAGAAGTTCAAGAAGGGCCATTAATATAAAAATGAGAATAGGAATCATCCACATCAAATTGAAGCGGTTATAGTGGGAACCCCACCACCCCGGTTCTCCCCATTTCCAGGCCAAGACAATCGATAGAGCAAGTCCTACCAATGCCCCGATGGTTCCGGTCCAGGGGCTTTGTGGAATGTGTTTCTTTTGTAAAGAAGGGGATTCTTCTTGCATCTTGTAAACTCGTCCGTTAGTATAGAGAGCACTCTCATGAAAAGCAATGAAAAATAAACCTCTTTTGACATCTCAAAATCCTTGGACAGGAATTATGGGTGGCATTGTGGGGTTGGCTATCGCTATCGTCCTTTCTATTCAATTGGATTCCCGGGATTGGTGGGGCGATAACGTAAATCGTTATTGGTTACTTTACGGAGTCGCTGGAATCGTTTTACTGCTCATGATTTTTCTCGATCGGTTGACGATGTCCTTGCCGATGGTTATTCCATCTTCCCCTCCTCCCACGCGTCTTTTTAAAAGAGTGACATGTCGTTATTTGTCTTTAGGAATGATGATGATCATCGCCTCGTGTATCTATTTTGTTCATCCTTTTTATCAAACTGATTTTTATAAACCGTTTCGTTCTCTTTTCAAACTGTTCATTTTGATTTATGCAGTAGGTGGGTGGCCCTATATTTATTGGACCTTGTTAAGAAATCCTCCTTCGTCTGTATCCGATAACGCGTTGTATCCCTTCGCGTGGTGTCGTCATTGGAAAACCATTTTCCGTCGACGTAGTCGAATTGTCTTATTGGGTTTTGTCGTCGAAGGGTTTTATCTCCCTCTCATGAGCGTTTTTTTGCTTGGAGAGTTTAATCAATTCTCTAATGCATTTCACCGACTCCGTTTTAATGAAGTCAGTGGTTTTATAAAACACGAAACCATTTATGCGATGGGATATCATGGTATGTACTATATAGATGCTCTCTTGGCCATGATCGGCTATTTCTCCGCGTCTCGTTGGTTAGGAAATAAAATTCGATCGGTTGATTTAACGGTATTGGGATGGGCTTCTGCATTGTCCTGTTATCCCCCTTTCAATGGATTAACCGATACTTATTTCCCTTGGCCTTCCCACGATGACGCATATCTCATTATTCAAAGCCATTGGATTCGTGATCTCTTGATGGGTGCGATCTTAAGTTTAACGGCTATTTATGTATTGGCAACAATGATGTTTGGTCTTCGATTTTCTAATTTGACGAACCGGGGAATTTTGGACCGAGGTCCTTATGCGTGGGTCAGGCATCCTGCCTACGCCGCTAAAAATATATCGTGGTGGTTGGAGTCTTTACCATGGTTTGGGAATCTAGGAAACATTCTTGGCATTGTGGGATGGAGTGCGATTTATGTGGTGCGTACCTGGACAGAAGAGCGACATTTGGGGAGTGATTCCAGTTACTTGGCTTATAAAGCAAAAGTTCGATATCGTTTTATTCCTGGTGTATATTAAAAAAATAATTTCCTAAACGTTCTTGTTCGATGTAAAAAAGTAAAGTTGCAATAAGAAGTCCTTCAAAAGGCAATCGATATCGTCCTTCTGCGACACAAACAGGCAATGTCGCAATTGCTATCCAAGACACAGAATTAAACAATCCTAAGATGGGGAGTTGTTTTCTTCTTTTTGCATCTTTGCAGACAACAACAAATTGCAATAAAACAAGAGGAAACCAAACCCAGCGGAAAGAATTGGAGAGGGAATCCCAAAAAGAATTTTCATTTTCATTGGGCCAAGTTGTTCCAAAAAAGATATAGATTATATTTTCGAATTTATTTCTCATTGCTTGAGCGAAGGAGGGTTTTGTTTCTTTGCACGCTACTGCCCAACTTTCATTTAAATGATCCGTATCGATGTGAAGGAAATATTCTCCTTGTCTGAAATTGGGCCATGTCGTAAAGGGATGGAAAGGTTTTAAGAATAAAGAAGGAGACGTATTCCAGTAATTACTGATAAGGTTATGATGAGAGTACACTAGCGTCCGAATGGTATTTTTCCCCGAGTTATAATAAATAGTTCCGTAAATTTGATTTCCAAAAGGTCTAAATGATCCAGTTAATTTATAAACACGATAGCCAAAGGGAACGAGAATAATAGAGGATAGAAATAGCGTAATCCACATTTTCTTCAATGATAAAGAATCTATTTTTCCAATCATCCATATAAAACTCATTACCATAATAGGTAATACCGTAGGTTTAGTTAATGCGGTTATTAACCAGGAAAGCTCAGCCCAAACCAAACTTTCAATTGATTTTTTTCGTTTCGCTCTCCAAGTAAACCAAAGACTTAGTCCTGTCAGGGGTAATAGAAGTGTTTCAGCTGCAAAATATTGAAAAATCCCTATCCATGAAGGCAGAAAACCGAGCATAGACCAACCTATCAAAGCAAATTGTTTTTCTTTCAAAATTTCTCTTAAAAAACGGTACCAGATCCATGGAGTTAGACAGGAAAGCAGTCCAGAATAAAAAGAGATAAGGAATACATCGCCATTGGTTATTCGAGCAATCCACGAAAGCCAGAAAGGATAAAACATCGATTGAGTCATAGGCTTAAAATCGATGGTAATTGGATTAAGCGCCAATTGCCAATAGGCTAACCAATCGCTCCAAAGATGATCAAAGGGACCGTGCTTCAACGGTATATAAAGATGGATTGCAGATTCAATTGCAATGAGCCCATATAGAATAATGTGGGTTTTTGTCTTACTATTCATAATAGAGGCAAAACATCGGATAAAGTTATATATACAGAACAGGTTAAAAAATCAATAGGATTCTATTTCTTTTAGAATGTTTTATTAACCCTGCTTTACACCTCGACTTTCCCCTTGCATTTCTCAAACCGGAGGGCTAAAGCCAAGCATGGCTAAAGTCCTCGCGGTTGAAGATGATAGCGACATTCAAATCGTACTCAAGATGGTTTTAACCCGACTGGGAAAATGTGAGGTCGTTTTATCTGGTGAAGGAACGCCAGTTGTCGATCTCGCCAGAGAACATCAGCCGGCTTTTATTTTGCTCGATGTCATGCTCCCGGATATGAGTGGAACCGAAGTGATTCAACGCCTCAAGGCAGATCCTGCTACCAAAGACATTCCCGTGATATTTTTGACTGCTCGTTCTATCCCGAGCGAAGCGCAGGAAGCTTTGTCTTTAGGAGCGTTAGGATATTTGGCCAAGCCTTTTGAGCCGATGGCACTGGTCCCTCAGATTAATGCATTACTCAGCAAAGTGGGTAACGCGATTACGATTGGAGTGTGATGACCATGAACCGTAACCTTTCCATCCCAAAGCCTCAAATTGATGTAGAGCAGATTCTCAACTCTACTGTGCGAATGATTCGTAGCACGTGGAAAACAAAAGTCTGTATCTATATTCATCAGGATGATCAAGGATTACTCAAAATACGGGCATGGGATGGGTTATCCAAAGCGCCTCCGGCTTCATTTAAAATTATGCCTGGTAACGGCATTTTGTGGAAGTGTATGGAAACCAATCGCTTGATGGAATCGGGTCAATATCCGTGGGAGCCGGAACTCGTGGGCTTATTGGATTCCAAAGCCAATCCCCATGGCATGAAATATGTGGTTGTTCCCGTCTCTGGGCAAAGCAAAGTCTTAGGCGCCATGATCGTCGGACCTTTTGATAAAAATTTTGATACGACAATCACCGAAAATGATTTCCGGTGTTCAGGCGCCCTTTGCGCAGTCCTCGCGGCCTATGTTCGTCTCTATGACTGGACGCAGAATTTTGTTCCTCAAATGAACCACGAACTTCGCACGCCTTTGACTGCTGTCCAAGGGTCTTTAGGAATGCTAATTGGTGGAATGTTTGGAAAAATGGACGGTGAAGTCTCTTCGATGCTTCAAATGGCTCACAAAGGCTGCGAACGGACTGTGAGTGCGATTGAAACCTTCCTCGTTAAACAGCAAGACAAAATGCCAAAACCATAACTACAGTAAGAAGCGAGCAGCAAGATGCAAGAAGTGAGCAGCGAGAAGTGAACAAGCGAGAAGCAAGAAGTAAGCAGCAAGCAGTGAGAGACAAGAAGTGAGAAGGGAAGTAGAAATCTATTTGAAGGTTTTGTTATTACATTTCACTGCTTACTTCTTGCTTCTCACTGTTGTTAGGAATTAAACCGATACCCCGTTTTTCCCACTGTTTCTATGCGATCTGCAACTTCTCCCATCTTACTGCGCAGTCGCCAAATATGCGTGTCAAGTGTTCGCGCTGATTCTTCGGCGGATTTCCCCCAAATGACTTGGCCAATTTCTTCGCGCGAAACAACCGTTCCTCGTTTGGAGACAATCATGAGAAGCAAGTCAAATTCTTTAGGTGTCATAGCAACGGCTTCGCCAGTAATCCAAACTTGTCGACGGTCCGCACTAATTTTAAAACCGGATTGTTCAAAATCAGTTACAGGTCCTAGCGCTTGTTTGCGTCGTAGAACTGCGCGAATGCGGGCGACCAGTTCCCCGGCATCTGCAGGCTTGGTTAAATAATCATCTGCGCCAACTTCGAGTCCAGTGATTTTATCGACGATAGCAGAACGTCCTGTAAGCATTACTACAGGTACCCATCGAAAACGATCGTCTTCTCTCAGGCGTCGACAAATATCGAGTCCATCTGCATCCGGAAGACCTAAGTCCAATAAGATAACGTCGGGGATTGATTCGTTGAGTTGTTCGAAGGCGGCTTGCCCGCTCGACGCAAAGGTAAGTTGGAAAGTGCCATGACTTTCCAAAGACCGTTTGGTGTGCTCCATTTGGGCCGGCTCATCTTCCACAATGAGGACCTTAGTGATTTTAGGTAGATTTTCCATATCGTTTTGCTCTCCACGAGTCTAATGGTAGTTTGAGAATTTGGCAAGGACTTCTTGATGTTAAGACGCCTGAAGTGAGAAAAAATTGTGTTGCATTCAATAGTTGATTCGGGTAGACATAAAGTGAAAGAAGGAGGGGCTATGGAAGCCACCGCAGTTGCCAGTAAAACGGTTCTTTTAGTCGATGATGATCCTTTCCAATTGGACATCACCTCTCTTTTCTTTAAAGAAAAGGGGTTTGAAGTCTTGCAAACAACGGACCCCGAACGCGCCTACGAGCTTGCAGAAGAACGGCACCCCGATCTCATTATTTCCGATATTAATATGCCGGGTATTGATGGGTTAACCCTCTGCAAAGGGTTTAAGAACAACCGAATAACGAATCAAATCCCCTTGGTTTTTATTAGTGGTAATAAACTTGCTACAGATCTGCAAGAAGGATTTGCTTCAGGGGCAACCCTCTATTTTCTCAAGCCTATCGATTGGAAAGACGCTTGGCCTCAAATTCAAGCCCTCCTACCAACAGTGCAGAGTTAACTTTAAGCCGCTTGACGTAGAGATTTCAGATGGGAATGAATCAAATTCTTGCGCATCTTCTTGCTTTCAATCAAAATTGTTTGCAACAAAGATCGCTGTTCAGTAATCTCGCGCTTTTTGGTCGCCGATATCTTCGTCAAAGGTTGTTTCAGATAGTAGTCCATAAGCTCAAGTACTGTCTTGGCACTTAACTCAGCGCTTTGATTTGTCGGCCACAAATCGCGCACAAACCCCTGATCGTCCATGTAAGGAAGATACTTACAGAAAAGGTATTCCAAGGCCAGAATGAAATCAGCGTGTTGATTCATCCTCACTTCAGCATTTTGCCGAAAAGTGGTAGCCATTTTGGGATCGCCGTACGCCGCACCAATCACTGACAATGTTTCATTAGGATTGGTCATTCCGTATTGACCCAAAAAATGTTGTGTCATCACTTGTTGAGCCGCTAGATCCTTGGGTCTTTCCCGCGCTACCCATTGGCCTTTTTCTCGTCGAAAGTCAATCTGGTAAAACAATTCACGCAGAGGCCCCGTTAGAGCCCATCGGTGCAACCATTCGTGAATAACGGAATTGATATCAGGCATTGAAAGTCGAATGTCGCCTTTACCATTTTTAGAACCTGCTTCAGAAGCATGGCTAAGATGAGTTTCATAGCGTACCTTGCCATCCGCTGTGAACCCTTCAGCATCAGTTATTATTCGTATGACATCCCCGTTGAGCAAATGCATGATTTCCGTCCCTCGAATGAGTTGAGGCGACGCCAAACAAAGAGCTTGTCCTATCGCACGTTGAAAAGCGTGTAATTGTTCGGGCGTCATTTTTTCAACATGTGTTTTAAAAGGATTAAACTTTTTGTAGTACGTAATCCAATCATGGTCGTCCCAAGCCGCAGCCAATTCATTTCTTAACCCGTTGTTCAATGCTAGGTTGACTTGAGATGGAGACCACAGGAAGTCTTTTTCCGAACCCAATCGCACATATATATCCGAAGAATTACCAAAGATGTCGGCCGTATGCTCGCGATATTGTTGAATTGCAGGGGCTAACTGGCTCGAAGCCAATGACACCCTAGACATCGGAATGAAAAAGCAATCCAAATGCGCAGCCATAGGAGACATCTTTGTTGGATGTATTTTGTAAAGCCCGGGACTTCCTATAACGGGTTCCCCCCAGGACGAAAGGTCTTTTTGTTCCCCAAAGATGTACCAGTCGGTTCCTGCACGGTAAAGAATGGCATGAGGATGATTGCTGTAATCATCTTCAAACGAGAAAAAAATAGGATGAGAAACATACGTGACTAAATAGGTAGAAAAACCTGCACGCTCCAGAGCGATCGCGTGATACAAAAGCAATATATTGCGATTTTGATGTGCAAAGATATCGTGCAATTGGAGGTAGGGAGGCCATTTCCCTTGTAATGTATTTTTTTGAGTAAGAGCAGTGATGTGAGAAGCAATTTGTTCAGGAGTCCGTAATGTATTCACCGTTAATTTTTCGGTCAACTCCTCTGAAAGATCTCCCATTTTGATTAATTTTTTTAGAAGGTCTGCATCATTTTCCATGCCTAGCTTACGTACGGTTTCCCAAAGAGGTTGATACCACGGGTCAGAATAGGCCAGCATTTCCCATAGACGTGACGTTAGTCCAGAACTTTTTAACGTCTCATAGGTAGGAAAAACTGGCCAACTTTTTAATTCTTTAAGAAGATCGAGGCAATGAGCCGCTGCCGACGTATTTGAAGCAGCTCCGATCCAAGGAGAACTTTTTTGTTTTAGAATCTCTTCTTGCCTCAAACGCAACGCTATTAAAAAGCGCGTAAATCGACCAGCTTCATCCTCTGGCGCAGGTTGAAACGCTTGAAGTTTTTTGTCTAGTTCTGGTTTTGAAATGTTGGATTGGTTCGATGGCCACAACTGTGCATTCTGAGACCCTGAAGGATTAAGAAACTGCACGGTACCATGCTGCGGAGCAATTGCTTGTGTCTCTTCCAAACGGCCAAGGGTATGGCCAGACCCATCCACCAAAAATAAATGATTGGAGCCAGTTGGCTTCACAATCATTCCAATAGGTTCGACTTTCTGAGCCACGCCATTGCGGGCGCGTAAGACGCGAAAAATGGGCGCACGGGAAAAATCTTTATCAGCATTATTGATCTCAGAGGCATATTGAGCTGGAACTCCCTCAACCAACGTTTTTAGATCATTTGAAATATGCATGCTACCTTCAAACATAATCCGGTTGTAAGGATCGCGTACTTCAAACTTATAGTCGGTTCGAAGGGAACGTAAATCTACATTGTAAAAATACCCTAACAATTCTCCGTTCATCCCTCGCAAGCAGACAACGGGTTTGACCTGACCGATATTTTTTCCTGAAAGATCAAAGGCGAAAATAAACCATTCCAAACCATAACCATATAAAAAGGGAGAGGCAAATGTCGTGATCGGTTTATCGGCAACAGACGGGGATGTGTTTAACGCATTCCATGGCGCATCGGCTTGAGACAAAAGAGTTAATGCAGGCTCAGAAGCAACCGTTTTCTTTTCTGCCGTAGCAGGTACAGCTGTCGGTAATTGGTCAGCCTTTTTTACAGGAACCGTTGATATGTGGAATAAACCTGAATCTATCAGAAGCCAATGATCAAATTCTTTGGTGTAATTTGGTTGTGCGCTATTTATCCATGCTTCATAACGCGTAAAATCTTCGGCGCGCGGAATTGCCGGATGACGATAGCGTAACGCATAGCGAGTCCAGGGTCGCACAACAGGAAATGTGAATAATGTTTTTATTGCGCTTTCACGAAACGCATCGGTAAGGTGTTGAGAATTCAAAGCCACTATTAACTGTTGTCGCAGATAGTCTGGATTTATTTTGTAACCCGATGCTTCTTGAATGATCATGTCGTAATACAATGCTCGAATATTTTCTTCCGTCCGTGATTGAAGCACCTTGCCCATGAGATGACGCAGAGCAGGATTGTCTAATACGGCCTTGGGATCCCAAAGTCCGTCAACAATAATTTTATTATCAATATCCATTGCAGTCGGTTTTAATATTTTTTGATTCTTGAATTTCGCCAAAACGGTGGATCGAGCTGTTTTTGAAAAATAGGGTCTTAACAACAGAAGCAAGTGTCTTTCTGCAGCCTTCAATTCTGAAGGAATATGAGATTCGTCAAGAGGACTTAATCGTTTCGCTAAAAGACTGCGTTCTTCCTCGATTGGAAATCCGAAAATAATATTGTCCAAAGCGATCGTATGAAATGCAGGGGTAAGCTGATTGGGGCGATAAGCTTTTTTCAACTTTTCGTATACCTCCTTTTCAACCCCCCAATAGGGCAATGGTTCATGCACTCCTGATAATGCTTCTATGGCCATATGAATATATAGAAGCTGAATGGCTTCCTCTGTCTCATGCCGCAATGTTTCTTGGAAAAGCTTGAGAATTTCAGGATGATCGATCATCAGCCGATAGTCCCACCCATTACTTGAAACTATCTCTAGATCTAAAAGCTCTTGGCTCGGAGATTGAATACCCTTACTCTTTAACGAGGCCACGGCTTTTGCATAAGCATCCTTGTAAAAAAAGGGTTTTAGCGCAGAGCACAATTGTTGGCATCTTGCTCGGTGTTCAGTCGAAAACGGATGGTTATCCCAAGCAGCGAGAAGGAGCAACGCCGTCTTGCGGTTACTCTTCCAGGCCTCTAAACTAGGCTGATAAATGGTGAAAAGATAACCAGGGTTTAGATTGACAATCTTGAAATGTCGTTCTTCCGGTAAAGAGGAATTTTCCATTCTAAATTCACAATTTTGAAGAAGATGATTGAAATCAATTACAGACGCTTTTAACTCTTTGCGGAGTGAATTAAATTCCATAGGAAGGGGAAGTTGATGAATCGTTGATTCGAAATTCTTTTGCTTGTTTATAACAAGCGAGAGGGTATTGGTTGTTTTTTGATTCTCCATCAGAGGAACAATGCTTTCGGATGGACTGATGTGTGAAACATGAGGCAGAATCGTTAAAAGAGTCCCCGCAATCCAAACACCTCCCGAGCGGCGTAAAAAAGCGCTGAGTTTGTTCTTACTTTCTAAGAAGCGGGCGCTTTGGTAAACAAAAATTTCAATAATAAGGGCGAGAAGAGCTCCACACATAAATCCCAAAACAAGAAGTGGAAGTGTCCACCCAATTCCGATCCTTTGCCAGGAATGAGCCAAATGTTGAGGTCCATCGGCGAATAGCGCCATAAAAGGGCTCATCAAACCGCCCACAATCGCTCCCACACCGGGCGCTAATCCAATGTTGGGAATCTTCTCCGGGTGAGCTCGTTTTTGTCGATAGAGATCGTAGAACGATAACCCAATCGTAATCAGAAGCCAAATCAGTGGAAAATGTTGAACCCATGCATAAAAATAGACATTCCATTGAAATGAAGCTATATGGATTTTTTGTTGCACAGGACCTGCCAGCACAGGAAGCGAAGAGGTCATTAGCGCCGCAAAGATGCCGAGGCGATGATAAAGTGCAACCATACGGATGAGTCCGGGCCCCAAACGCTGCATCATGGGACGCCCAGTCAATGCTTGGGTATTGATGTCTACAGATGCATAATCATGGCGAGCTAAACTAGCCCCATGCTGCCATACCGCACAAACATCAGCGGCGCTGGCAGAGTTCAGCAGCGACAAACACAATACGAGAGAACAGATTTTGCGTATCATTCCATTTCAATACTATAGGTAATAGCAAGGAACCGCCATATATCGGATGGCTTAGAAATGGACTAAAAAGACCTATATTTATCCTGGGCCTGCCTTCTGCACTCGCCCGATTGCTAAAGCCACTGCCCAAATAGCCATATTGCGCATGTAAGTATCTCCGAATCCAAAAGCGGCTGTATCGGGATCGATAATATCCGGCTGATTCCAAGGATTTTTTTGAACCTCTGAAATCCCTTTCCAGACTTTTTGAGTGAGTGTAAGACCTTCATCGACCATACCTTCATAGATCGCTAGTGCGGCTAAGGTATAGCAAGCGCCTGGCCACACGGCTTTAGCATGGCCGTTGGAGATGTCCCGTTGTCCGGAAGCCAACATGGAGTTGGTTGTGCCATAACGAGCGTCTTGTCCATTACGAGCAAAGATTGTTTGAAGGGTTTTTTTAACTTTGAGAGGAT
>Ga0206907_1040_pt1 | contig 20107 bp, 13 predicted proteins | sample Alteio_BWOrgHeat_80_FD_152951 | JGI IMG/M metagenome (GOLD analysis project Ga0206907, IMG submission 152951) | Enriched cells from forest soil in Barre Woods Harvard Forest LTER site, Petersham, Massachusetts, United States -... | ecosystem: Environmental > Terrestrial > Soil > Temperate forest >...
GCGAGGATACTGGGCCTTCAGCGCCCTGACGTTGGATTGATCGAAAGCGATCAGGATCGAGGTCGAATTCAGAAGATCCATCGTGACGCGGCGCGACCGGTGTGCGGCAAGGTCGACACCGTGACGGCGCGCGGCGGCCATGGCTTCGTCCGGGCTTAGCCGCCCGTCGATCTGATATGTACCGGCTGATCGCACGAGGACCCGATCGGGCAGCGAGGCCAGCGCGTTCGCCATTGCGTGTTCAGCAAAGGCGCTGCGGCAGATATTGCCGTAGCAAACGAATGCGATCGACGGGGGCTTGCCTGCTCGTGTTGCTGCTTTCAGGGCAAATCGCAGCCGCGCCCGCGCCACGGCTCGGCGAACCCGTTGCTGGCCGGGTATGCGTCGCCAACAGGCCCCGAAAACTCGAGAAAGCAGCGAACCAAGTTCGGCGAACGCCGGGGCAGGGTCATCGAGCGCCAAAGAGTCGAGCTTTTCGCGGCCGGTCAATACGCGTGTGAACCCGAAACACCAGTCAGCCAGGAAAACTGCCCGGTCCCGCCACTCGGTCATCTTCGCCACGCGCGCGGCGACAAATGCGACGTCGAGATCGAGATTTCGGCCGTAGACGGGGGTTCTGTAAGCCGCTTGCTCAAGGCGATTGCGGTTCACCAACAACTGGTACCAAGCGTAAGGGAAATCGACGCCGGCCGACACCGATAGCGGCATAGAGCCCCACGGTCGCGCATTGACTTCCAACAGGATCCACGCGCCGGTCGCGCTATTGCGCCGGAACTCGAACATGGCGACGCCGGTATAGCCGAGCCGGCTGACCATTTTTTTGCACACAGCCAGCAGTTCGGGAGAAAGCGGAGCGCTCACCCGGTACGCGCTCGATCCGCCCTGGGCGGCCTGATGGATACGGTGGTGTTCGAATGCCTGGATAATCTCACCGCTATCGGAAAGCACCGAGATGCCGAGCCCGCTCCCGGGGAAGAAGGCTTCGAAGAAATAGGAGCCAGGTTTGCGATCCTGGACGGCCCGTTCGAGTTCGTCGGGCGTTTCAGCTATTCGCACCAATTCCTGTCGGTGTAGGGCATCGACGCTGACGGAGCGGCATGGCTTTACGACAACCGGTGTGCCCAGACGAAAAAAGATGTCCTCAGCGTTCTTATGTTCACGAAACCGGTTCGACCGAAACTCGACCATGATCGAGTCGAAGAAATTCATCCGCTTTTCTGTCGATGCCCGCCCAATCCTTTTGATTGCCGTGCACACGGAAGAAGAATTTGATTGGTCGAAACCTTTCGACCGCTTGAACACTAGTGTAACTCACATGCCAGAGCTTGTAAGATTGCACGACACTTTTCTCAAGCACGGCGCGTTTGGCACCTATTTGATCGATTATCCGGTAGCTTCGGATGAAGCTTCGGTCGGTATTTTGAGCAAAATTCTGACGACGGGCTCCGCCGCCATAGGCGCGCACTTGCATCCCTGGGTCAATCCGCCGTTTGCAGAAACCGTCTGCCCTCACAATTCCTATCCCGGCAATCTTTCGCGCGAACTCGAGAAGGACAAGCTTCGCACGCTGACAACGCAAATCGAACGACATCTCGGCGAGCGGCCGAAAGCCTATCTCGCCGGCCGCTATGGCTTTGGAGAGCACTCGTTGTCCGTTCTGCAGGAGCTTCAGTACCGCATGGACCTCAGCGGCGTGGCCATGGGTGACTTTCGTGGCGATGGGGGCCCCGACTTCCGATCTCTGGACAATAGCTGCTTTTGGGAAGGCATACCGTCCATCCTGCGCGTTCCGCATACGACCGCGGACATCGGATTATTGTGCCGAAATGGCCGGCGCCTTATCGACGTTAATCAAAACTCGGCGATGCGCCGGCTTCGCGTGCCGGGGATCCTGTCGTATCTCGGAGGAGTCCGCCGGGTTCGGCTGACCCCGGAAGGCTTCTCGCTGCGCGAGATGATGGCCGGTGCGCGAGCGCTGATCGCGGCGGGCATTCGCGTACTGGTCTTTTCATTCCACTCGCCGTCCTTGGTACCAGGGTTCACACCCTATGTCCGCGATCGGCATGATCGCGCGGAGTTTCTGTCTCGCATCAACGGGTTTTTGAAATTTTTCAAGGAGGAGTGTGGTGGCAGATTTGGCGGCCCTGAAGCCGTTTTCGCTGCCGCAGGCGCCAGCAAGGGTATCGACCGCGGCACCTAAATTCTCGATCATCGTGCCGACCCGCAATCGTCCAGGTCCGTTGCGGATTGCCTTGGGAGCCATCGCGCGGCAGACCTACTCCGATTTCGAGGTCATCGTCCTCGACGACGGCTCGGATGCGGAGTGCCGTGCCCAATATGCGGATCTATGGGACAGCCTCGACGATCGATTTTCCCTGAAGCTGGTGTCTCCCGACGGATCACCGGGTATCGGCCCCTCACTCGCGCGCAATTTGGCCATCTCTCAGGCCCGTGGCGAACTTGTCGCGTTTTGTGATGATGATGACGACTGGTGCGCCGCCGATCACCTCGCCGTGGCCGCCGAAGCTTTCTCCGAGGTGCCGGACGCCGATATCTTCTACGCCAACCAGATTGCCTTTCGTGACGATAAGGTGATCAACACCGAACGCTGGCCCAAGCTCCGCCGGTGGCTTCACAAGGCCCCGCGAGTGGGGAGTTACGATGTCTGTCGGCTGCCTCGCAGAGCCTTTCTACGTTCGGGAGGCGTCGCACATCTCAACATCAGCATTGTGCGGCGCAGCCTGGTCAACGAAATAAACGGGTTTTGGAACCACCTTCGCTTCGAGGAAGATTTCGACTTTTATCTGCGGTCCATCGATCGGGCGCGAGCAATCCTTTACCGGCCGAGCATCGTTGCCCGTCATCTCGCACCCATGCCCAAGAACCGCGGCAACGCGTCGACAGCGCTCGACGTCACCGAGAGATGCCTTGCCCAGTGCATGGCCTGCGAGCATATCCGGGTAAAGGTTCAATCGCGTGAAGTGATGATGTTGGCGCGCGCCACTCAAGGTTACGCTTTGCGCCGTTTAGCCTTGGCGCTTCATCAATCCAGCCAACACACCGCCGCTTTTACGGCGGGCATTCAGGCAATGGCCATATTGCCGAGTTTGCGTTGGTCGGTATTCATGCTCTATCTCGGGCTGAGACAGGTATTCGCGCCATCCGTCCAGCCAGCTCCACCGTATACTCGATAGGTACGGTGACGATAAGGGGTGGATGACTAGCGGTTCACGCTTTCCGCGCGGTCAAAGCACGAGCTTGGAGGCAAAAAATGCTTCCGCGACGCCCTCCGCCGCGTTGCATCCGACGCCGCGGAGCCGAGCCAGCGCCATAAACGTCGCCTCATCAAACCATTGACGGCCCGACTGGCTGGGGAAATTCGCGAGGATACACTTGATCTTGTGCCTTAGCTCAGATTGTTTCAGCGGCACAAACAGGTTCGGATTTCCTAAATCGCCGTCGAATTTTGGTATCTCGTATTCCAGGATACAGTGATTGCGAAAAGTGCAGTGTGTCAGTTCGGCGACTAGCCGGTGATCCTGATGCGCATCGCCCCTTGAGTGGGTAAAGATAAGCGACGGTTCGGCGTCCTGCTTTAGGCTTTCAAAGGTGTCCTTGATTGCGGCCCCATAGAATGGGAAGTAGCCGTCACGGAAGTCGTGAACACAAAGCTGGTAGTCCGCATTCATACCGTCAAAAAACGCCGCCACACTTCCATGAGCTTCCGCACGCCGGGCTTCGTTTCCGCTGAAGACCACCCATCGTACAGTCGTATCAGGTCGTTCCGCGATGAGCCGCGAAATTGTCCCGCCACAGCCTATCTCGATGTCATCGGCATGTGCGCCGAGGCAAAGGATGTGCAGCGGACGGCCATCCCGCGGAAGACATAGATTTATCATCGGACGGCGCGTCCTAATATATTTTGACCTCCGGGATCGGAGTCACCAGTTGTCCGCCCCAGTCCCGAACGTAAGAAAGTTGCTCCAATATTTCGTCCTTGAGATTCCACGGAAGAATCAGGACGTAAGCCGGTTTGGTCTCCGAAATCTTTTCCGGTGCGTAGATCGGTATTCGTGTTCCGGGGAGAAATTTGCCTTGCTTGTAAGGATTCCGGTCCACTGTGTAGTCAATTAGGTCGGTTCGTATCCCGCAATAGTTAAGCAGCGTATTCCCTTTGCCCGGAGCCCCATAGCCCGCGATGGACATACCGGCGGAACGAACGCTGATGAGGAAGCTGAGAAGATTCCGCTTGGTCTCCATCACCTTGTCGGCGAAGGCGTCATAGGTGGCGACCCGATCCAAACCGTAACCGCGCTCGGCGGTGATCAATTTCCCGACCGAGGGTTTGGTGGGAGTGTCACTTTCGGCATGGCAGATGTAGATCCTGAGCGAGCCGCCGTGGGTCGGCAACTGCTCGGCATCGAATAGTCGCAGGCGATGCGCAGACAAAATCTTTTCGATGGTCAGGGCTGAAAAGTACGAATAGTGCTCGTGATAAAATTGGTCGAACTGGTGACCGCGCAACGTTTGCAAAATATGCGGAAATTCGAAAGTAGCAGTTCCATTCGGCTTCAAAAGAAGCCTGACGCCCTCGATAAAGTCGTTTAGCTCGGCGACTTGCGCCAATACATTGTTGCCGACGATCAGATCGGCCTGCTCGCCTTCAGCTGCAAGCCGACCCGCCATGCTGGCATCAAAAAAGCCGACCAGCGACCGCACGCCTCTGGCCTCGGCCGCTTTCACGACATTCGCGGCGGGATCGATGCCCAATACCGGAATGCCCTTTTCAACAAAAAATTGAAGCAGGTAGCCGTCATTGCTGCCAAGCTCGACAACGCGGCTCGCCTTGTCGAGCTTCAGCCGGCTGGTGACGTCCTCGACATACTGCCGTGCGTGGTCGAGCCAGGCATCTGAATATGAGGAGAAATAAGCGTATTCGACAAAGATGTCGTCGGGCGCGACATGCTCGGGAAGCTGCACAAGAAAGCACTCCCGGCATACCGAGGCGGCTAACGGATAAAATATTTCCGGCGATCCCAGCTGCGACGTTGCGAGATAACTCTCGCATGGCGGGGAGACTCCCAGATCAAGAAATTCGTGAAGCGGGCTTCCGCAGAACCGACATGTAGCGATTTCAGGAGCAGATGAGCGCGCAGCTGTCACTAGCGAATACCTTATTCGAATTGCGAAATATTGCGGACACGCGACGTCCACCGGGAAACCGTCACTCGTCTGCTGTCACCAAAGATCATATTTTCCGATTGACCTCGCGATAAACCGAAGGAGGTAACCCTCTCGGCGGAGAAAAGTGTCGCTGGCCAGTGCCATCTCCTCCGAAAGGGAGTTGATCGCGGCGTTATCGGAAGACAGGCGGGTCACATATCCATTATTATCAAGTCACAAGGTCTTTGTTTCCCAGGATTGTAAGTTCCAAGAAATATTTTCGAACCAATTGGGATAGCTCGGTTGGTCAGGTAGCTCATCTTTATGAATCCAGCATGTTGGGGGTCCCGCATGACTTAAAAACTAACCATTAAAAATGAATTCAGCTGCTACAGACCTATTGGCGAGCCGATCATTCGTATCGAACGTACTTGGACAGCGGCCGTCCTCGACAAAACAAGATACGCGCCAAATCACCGCGCTGAGGCGGGTCGCCATAGTTGGTGCGGGGTATATCTCGCACGTTCATGCGGAAGCGCTGAAGAAGCTGCCAAATGTTCGGCTGACCGCGGTTGTCGACCCGTCAGCGACGGCTGCGCAGGCTTTCGTCAAACGATGGGGAGCCGATCGGGCGTTCTCGAGCGTCGAGGATTTGATTGCGGACGGCGCATTCGATTGCGCCCATGTCCTGGTGCCGCCCGCTGTGCATGCGCCTGTCGGCATACAACTTCTCGAAGCGGGGAAGCCGGTTTTGATCGAAAAACCGATGGCGCCATCGATCGCCGACTGCGACGCGTTAATCGCAGCCAGCATGCAGTCTTCCTCGCTCCTGGGCGTCAACCATAACCTGATCTACCACCCGACATTCATGCGGCTTTTGCGAGCCGTTAAAGCGAACAGCCTGGGCCCGCCCCGTTCCGTCAGCTGCATCTATCGCGTCCCGCTGCGGCAACTGTCTGCCGGGCAATTCGGACACTGGATGTTCGACACACCGGTCAACATGCTGCTCGAGCAGGCCGTCCACCCGTTGTCCCAGTTAGCGGTGCTTGGCGGCCCTATCGAAACCGTACGTGCGCTCGCGGGCCGCCCGACCGAGATGGGTTCAGGCCGGCAGCTTTATAGTCAAGTAGACGTGGTTCTCACCAATCGTCGGCTGCCTTGCCAGTTTCACTTCTCCGTCGGTCAGTCGTTCCCCTTCTGGCAGCTAACGGTCACTTGCGACGATGGCGTTTTGGTCGCGGACATGACGGCGAACCGGCTCGTCGCCCACTCACGCACACGGTGGTTTGACCCGCTTGATTTAGCCGTCTCCGGTACGCTGACCGCCGCGCAACTCATCCAAGAAAGTTGGCGCAACGCGCGTCGTTACGTTTATTCCGCTACCGGCCTGGGCTCCCGCAACGACGCGTTCTTCGACGGGATGGCGGGTAGCATCGCGGAATTTCATCACGCCCTCGACAATGGGACGGCACCCCAAGCCGACGGCCATTTTGCTCGGGCTCTCGTCGACGCGTGTCACCGGATCGCCGACGACGCGATCGGCACCACGACGCAACGCCTAGCAACTCCCGCGCGCGCTCGGGCTGCTGGCGGAAAATGCGATGTCGCCATCATCGGCGGCACCGGTTTCATCGGCACCCATGTCGTCCGGCGCTTTTTATGCGAGGGACTGAAGCTCTCGGTGATGGCGCGCAACACTCGGAATTTGCCCGAGCTGTTCGACCACCCTTCCGTGACCCTGCTTCAAGGCGACAGCACCAATGCCGAGGCCGTATCCAAGGCCCTCAAGGGCGCTCCTATCGTTATCAATCTCGCGCATGGCGGGGGCGGGGGATCGGCCGAAGAAGTCGCTACCCGCATGCTCGCCAGCGCGGAGACAGTCGCCCGCGCCTGTTTGGCCCACGACACGCGGCGCCTGATCCATATCGGCTCGACAGCCTCGCTCTATCTTGGTTCCCCATCGCAAAAAGTGACAGGCGAGACGGCGCCTGATCGACGGTTCGCCTCACGCGGGGATTACGCGCGCGCAAAAGCGATGACCGATCAACTGCTGCTCGACATGGCTTCGAACGAAGACCTCCCGGTCTGCATCCTGCGGCCCAGCATTGTCGTCGGCTCGGGTGCCTCCCCGTTTCACAGCGGGTTCGGCTTCTACAATAACGAACAGCACTGCATTGGCTGGAACCGCGGCGGTAATCGCCTGCCACTCGTGCTTGTGGAGGACGTGGCGGAGGCGGTCTGGCTGGCCAGCCAAGCCGATGTGGTCGGTCGTTGTTACAATCTGGCCGGTGACGTGCGGCCGACCGCGCGCGAATTCATCGCCATGTTGGCAAGGGCCCAGCATCGCCCACTGCATTTCCATCCGCAACGGCCCGTGGTCCTGTGGTTCGCGGAAACCGGGAAATGGCTCGTCAAGTTCGGAGCTGGGCGGCGACTCCCGCGTCCGCACTACAGGGACATTCTATCGCGCGGCATGCGCGCCACCATCGATAGTACCGATGCCAAGCGGGATCTTGGCTGGAGGCCGGTCTCGAGCCCCTCCGTGTTTTACCAGTCCGCTGTCCTCGCGCATGGCCGCTGACCATGGCGCGCTTACCGACACGCCCGAGCATCCTTAACGTTTTCTCATCGTTTGCCGTGGGCGGCCCACAGGTCCGCTTCACCAGGTTGGCGGCTCACCTCGGTGACCGATTTCGGCACGCGGTTATCGCGATGGATGGCGACTACACCTGCCGAAGCCGCGTAGATCCGGCGCTAGACATCACTTATCCCGAGGTCTCATTCACCAAGGGCCGGACGGTCGCAAACATCATGCACTTCCGGAAGCGACTTCGCGAGCTCGGCCCGGACATTCTCGTCACCAACAACTGGGGATCGATCGAGTGGTCGGTCGCCAATGCCATACCGATCGCGCGCCATATACACATCGAGGACGGGTTTGGGCCGGAAGAACGAGACGCCCAGCTTTCGCGCCGCATATGGGCGCGCCGGATTTTTCTGCGCCGGAGCACGGTCGTCGTTCCTTCCCTGACATTGCAGCGGATCGCGACCGAAAAATGGCGCCTTCCCGCCGAATGCGTGAAATACATTCCCAACGGCATCGATTGTGCGCGGTTTGCCCAGCGCACCGGTCGGATGAGTTGGCCGGGAGACGGCCCGGTGATCGGAACCGTCGCGGCGCTGCGGCCTGAGAAAAACCTGCCCCGTTTGCTGCACGCTTTCAGGCTCGCGGCCCGGCGGCAGCCGGCTCGTCTGATAATCGTCGGCGACGGCCCCGAGCTTGCCTCGCTCCAACAGCTGGCGGCCGAACTGGAACTGGCGGGCCGGGTTCATTTTGCCGGTGCGACCGCAACCCCCGAAGCGTACTACCCAGGCTTCGACATATTTGCCCTGTCATCTGACACCGAGCAGATGCCGCTATCGGTGTTGGAAGCCATGGCCGCCGGACTGCCGATTGTCGCCACGGACGTCGGTGACGTCGCCAGCATGGTCGCGGCCGAGAACGACCGATTCGTCTTCGGACGAGAGGCTTCGTTGCTGGCGCAGAATCTTCAAACACTTGTCTCGGACGCCGACCTGCGCCGGCGCTTGGGTGAAGCCAACCAGGTCAAAGCGTTTCAATGCTACAGCGAAGCCGAGATGCATAAGGCGTATTCAAGGCTGTTGGAGGCGCCCGTATGGACGCGACTGGTGGCCGGGCTTATGCGCGACTGCGATGTGCAAACCGGGCCTGTCCGCAATGCCTGAATACCTTGTCACCGGCGGTTGCGGCTTTATCGGATCGCATCTCTGCGACGCCCTGATCCGTGAGGGCCACCGCGTGCGCGTCCTCGACGATTTATCGACGGGATCCATGGGGAACCTGTCGCAAGGAGCGATGCTGTTCAAAGGTGACATCCGTGATCCCGAAATCGTGTCGGCCGCGATGGCGGGGTGCGACGGCTGCTACCATCTCGCGGCCGTCGCATCGGTCGAGCGCAGCATTCGGGAGTGGCTCGAGACGCATCGCATCAACCTCACCGGCGCTATCCAGATTTTCGACGCCGCGCGCCGCGCCGGTCGTAACGGGCAGCCTATACCCGTGGTTTACGCGTCCTCAGCGGCGGTTTACGGCGACCAAGGAGATGCGACGATCGCCGAGGACGCGCCGCAACGGCCAACTTCCGCCTATGGCTCGGACAAGTTGGGTTGCGAGCATCACGCGCGGGTCGCGGCGCTTGTGCACGGGGTTCCAACGACCGGTCTTCGGTTTTTCAACGTCTACGGTCCCCGCCAGGATCCCAATTCGCCTTATTCCGGGGTCATTTCGATCTTCGCCAACCGCATGGCCAGGAACGAGCCGATCAAGATCTTCGGTGACGGGCGGCAAACCCGCGATTTTGTCTACGTCGCTGACGTCGTCCGAGCACTGATGCTGGCGCTGAAGAACATTTCACTCCAACCGCGAGTGCTCAACGTCTGCACGGGACGCAGCGTATCGGTCAAGGACTTGGCGGTTGTCATCGCCAATCGTTTCGGTTGTCGCCAGCGTTTCGAGTATTTGCCGTGTCGCGAAGGAGAAATACGGCACTCGCTGGGCGATCCGTCCGCGACGGCGAAAGCAATCGGCTTTGAGGCGCAGACGTCGCTGCTCGACGGCCTCGCCCGAACGATACGCGCCGTCACACCTGAACCGGCCTATGCGGCCAAGTAAAATCGAACGCCACCGCCCGATCCGCCATGCGTATTCTGTTTAGCCACCGCATCCAATCTCGCGACGGCCAAGCCGTGCATCTTGATGCCCTCGTCAGGGCATTCCGCGACCAGGGACATGAGGTCATGGTTGTTGGGCCGCCTTCGTACGATCAATCGGATTTTGGCGGAGAGAGCCGCAACTTGGCGATCCTTCGTCGGCTTTGCCCGGCCTATTTCTATGAGCTTTTAGAATTAGGCTACAACCTCCCCAGTGTCTGGCGCTTGCTGCGTGCCTATCGGCGGTTTCGCCCCGATTTCGTGTATGAACGTTACAATTTGTTTTTCTTCGGCGGGCTGGCGCTCAAGTGGCTTTACGGCGTTCCGCTCTATCTCGAAATCAACGCTCCGCTGGCCGAAGAACGAGCTACTCATGGCAACTTGTCGCTGAAACGCCGGGCGATTTTTCTCGAAGCCTACCTTTGGCGGCGGGCAAATCATGTTTATCCCGTCACCGGTGTCCTCGCGAGCTATGCGGAAAAATCCGGTGTCCGCCGCGAAGCGATAACCGTCAATCAAAACGGAGTTGATTCCGCGTACTACGCTACGCCACCGCGACGCCGTTCGGGAAGGCCGATAACACTTGGGTTTGTCGGCTTTTTGCGGACCTGGCACGGCCTCGACGCCATCATCTCGCTGCTGTCAGACATCGGCGACCATCCGGATCTTCGGCTCGTCATCGCCGGAGAAGGCCCGGCGATGCCAGATTTGGAGCGGCAGGCATCGGCTCTGGGACTGAGTGACAAAGTCCGGTTTCTCGGCTTGGTTCCCCGGGACCGTCTTGCCGCAGTCATCAGCGATTTTGACATTGCGCTTCAGCCAAAGGCCGTTGCCTATGCCTCTCCCCTAAAGCTCTTTGAATACATGGCGCTCGGCCGCGCGATCATCGCCCCGGACCAGCCGAACATCCGTGAAGTGCTGACGCATGAACGGACCGCCTTGCTGTTCGACCCGAACAATCTGGTCTCGCTGCGGCTCGCCATCGCTCGGCTGGCAGCGGATGCACGACTGCGTAACGAGCTCGGCGACAGGGCGCGGCGCGACATAATCGAGCGCGACTTCACCTGGGCGGGGAATGCACGGAGGGTCGTCGATCGCCACTTGCGCGATTTTGCACCGCGGCAGGCTGATACGCACCCGCTCGGGTTCAGGCGGACGGTCGGGTAATGCCGGCTTTTTCCGATTGCCCGACACCATTGTCGGCGAATTATCGCCTTTTAAAGAAGCTGGCGGTCGCCGGACTGTGGACCGTGCTTCCTGCCTGGCTGATTTTGGGACACCCAGCGCTCAAACCTGCTTGGGGAGAAGCGCTCACCTTTCGCGAGGCAGGCTCAGCGACCAATATCGGCAGCCCCGGCTTATTTGAACGGGCCGCACGTTACGAAAACGGCGAGTCGGTCTCGCGCGATTACCGCCGCGCGCGCATGCTCTACTGCGATGCTGCTTCACAGGGGGATTCCCGTGCCTGGCTCGCCTTGGCCTGGCTGTTCATGAACGCCCGAGGCGTACCGCGCGATGATCACGCTGCCGCGTTCTGGTTGCAAAAGGCCGCAGCCAGCGGTGTGCCGCAAGCGACAAATTTGCTCCATGTCCTGGGATCGGTAACGCCGATCGACCGCGGTTGCGCACCACCCGCCGGCACGACGCTGACAGCAACTAACGCTCTCTGGCAGCGGCCTACATCTCCGACAGAGCCAGCGGCACTCCGCGAGGCTATTGAACGGACGGCCCAGGATGTTGGCGTGAGCGCGCGTCTCTTGGCTTCTATCGTGGTCATCGAATCCGCAAACGACGCCGCGGCCGTATCACCGAAGGGAGCGATGGGCTTGATGCAGCTCATGCCCGCCACGGCGGAGCGGTTTCATGTCGAAAATCCGTTTGATTATCGGGAAAACCTCGCGGGGGGCGCGGCCTATATTCGGTCCCTGCTCGAGCAGTTTGGGGGAAATCTCAGCCTCGCTTTGGCCGCATACAATGCTGGTGAAGGCGCCGTAGCTGCCTATCGCGGCATTCCACCCTACGCCGAAACCCAAGCCTTTATCCGCATGGTCACCGAGCTGTGCGCCACTACCGATGCTACCGACACGCTGGTTAAAGCGAATGGCGGTGAATTCGTGAAGTCTCCTGAGTGCAACTTTACAGAATCTGCCAACGGAGCGGGAAACCATCACCGTCTTCGCTGATACAGTGAACGCACTTTTTTACTGATGGAGCGACACAAATGTATTGCTGATGTCGGGAGACAATATGGACCTCTCGGACTTGCCGACAATATCTATTGCAGATGCGATAAGAGCAGCGGCGGATGCTGCCGCGCCAGCAATCGTCGGACCACACGGAGAAATTCTCACCTACCGCGAACTGCTGAATCAGGTCGAAAGCCTCGGCCGCTTTCTCCTGGCCTCGGACATAACCCCAAGCGACCGTGTTGCGCTCATAGCTACCGGCGGAGCCGAGATGGTCGTCGGGTTTCTCGGCATCGCCGCGGTTGCGGGTTGTGCCCCGTTAAACCCGTCATACACGGCCGCTGAATTTGAGTTTTTCCTCCGCGATCTCCAGCCGCGCCTGTTGCTTCGGGAAGCTGGTGTCGCAACCGAAGTGGATGCAGTTGCCCGCCGTCTGAGCATTCCGGTTCAAGAATTCAGACCCGGCTCGGTTTTTACTGGAGGGTTCCGCCTAGGCGGCGTGGTGTCGAACCCCGCATCAGCCTGCCGGTTCGTCACGGTTGAAAATGCAGCATTGATCTTGCATACGTCGGGCACCACCAGCCGTCCCAAAATGGTTCCACTGACACAGCGCAACCTGTGTCAATCCGCCTACACCATAGCTTGGTCGCTACGTCTTTCGCCGAGTGATTGCTGCCTCAATATAATGCCACTGTTCCACATTCACGGCCTCGTTGGTGCCGTACTGACCACGTTGGTATCCGGCGGCTGCGTAAAGTGTGCTTCAGGCTTCGCTGCGACACCGTTCGCTTATTGGCTCGGCGGACTTCAGCCGACCTGGTATACGGCCGTCCCGACGATGCATCAGACAGTTCTCTCTCAGGTCACGTATCGTGAGGGACCTTTGCCGATGCACGCTCTGCGCTTCATCCGTTCTTGCTCCGCGCCGTTGCCAGGTCGGGTTCGCGCGGAGCTCGAAGAATGTTTTGGTGTGCCGGTCTTGGAAGCCTACGGCATGACCGAAGCCGCGCATCAGATCACCTGCAACCCGTTGCCGCCGGGCGAACGAAAGCCTGGCTCAGTGGGTGTCGCCACGGGTACAGAGATTGCTATCGTCAATGACAATCGTCACTTCTTAGGTCGTGGCGAGATCGGCGAGATCGTCATTAGCGGGCCCAATGTCACCAGCGGGTATCTCGGCGATCCTGCGGTGACCACAGACAGTTTCATGGGTAGCTGGTTTCGGACCGGCGACCTAGGCTGGATCGATGATGCCGGCTATCTGTTCCTCTCGGGCCGCATCAAGGAAATCATCAACCGCGGCGGCGAGAAAATCGCTCCTTTTGAGATCGAGGAGGCGATACTCGATCATCCCGATGTGGCTGAAGTGGTCGCCTTCGGAGTTCCCGACGATCGCCTGGGCGAGGATGTGGGTGTCGCGATCGTTCTGCGCCCCGGAGTGGCGCCACTCGATAGCCGAGCTCTTCGCGAGTTCCTTGCTCTGCGCGTCGCGGCGTTCAAGTTGCCACGGCACATCGCCTTTGTCGGCGAGATCCCGCGGGGTCCCACCGGAAAGCTGCAACGAACGGGGCTCGCGAAAGCGTTGCTGGAGAATGCCCCTGAGGCCCCTTCCCTCGAGCCGCTACCAGTCGGGTCATCGCAGCCAGACGACGAAGCCGGGCTGGCGGCGATCTGGTGCAAGGCGTTGCGATCGAGAACGGTCGACGTCGACGACGACTTCTTCTCTCTGGGCGGCGACTCTCTCACCGCACTGAAGATGCTGACGGACGTCGAAAAGCGGTATGGCGTGGCGCTTACCGTCCCGGATCTTCTCAATGCGCCGACGATAAGCCTGCTGAGCCGGACGATCGCGCAGGCGAAATCGCGGGGGCAACCGCCGCGGGTGGCGGTGATTCAGCGGGGCAAGTCGCAGCCTCTTTTTTTTGGGATTGGGGCGGGGCCACGGTTCCGCGAACTGGCGAGGTTGCTGGGACCGGATCAGGCCTTTGTGGCACCAACCTATCCACCGCCGGCAGACCTGCCGCGTCATTGCCGGATCGAGGATATTGCCCGCTATCACGTTCGCAGCATTCGCCACGTACAGCGCAGCGGACCCTACTTTCTCGGCGGCTGGTGCGTTGATGGACTCGTCGCCTATGAAGTGGCTCAGCAGCTGAAGGCGGCGGGGGAACTGGTCGCTTTGCTGGTTCTATTCGATACCAGTTTCACGCTCGACGGCCAGGATATGTCCTGGGTCGCCTCCAGCGGCGCCAAGTTCCAGGCCCTGATGTGTTCGTTAAGCTTCCATTTTTCGATGACGATACAGCAACCGAGTTGGGCTGCCTTTTGGGTCTACGTGTCGCGCCATGCCAATCGCATCGGCGAGCGGCTAAGGCACCAATATCTGTACGCCCGCTTCCGCCTTCGCGGCGGAAGGGCGGCCGATGGTTGGCGGCAAGTGTCCGCCGTTCAGCACAAAATTGCTGCTCGATACCGACCGGAGCCGTATGACGGCGCTGTGCTTTTGCTGCACCGTTCAGCGCGTTATTGGCTCAGCGCCCGCGCCCGGCGGGTTTGGGGCAATCTTCTTCGGGGACCCTTGGAAATCCATGAGATCGAAGGCGATCACGGCGATATGTTCGACCAGCCTCAGGTCGTCATCGCGGCGGAAAAGCTCCGGGCACGGCTTCGAATGGATGGGCAGCCCACAGACAACTCTTTGGGTAGAGCGTGATCTTTACGACGGGATTTTGTGACGCGGTTTGGGGGCGATGGACCCCCGCTTTCGCGGGGGCGACGACTGGGGAGGCGGCACAGCTAGCTTGAGTTACTCGACGGTGACGCTTTTGGCGAGGTTACGGGGCTGGTCGACGTCGGTGCCTTTGATGACGGCGGTGTGGTAGGCGAGGAGCTGGATGGGGATGGCGTAGAGCAGCGGCGCGACAAACGGCGAGCAGTGCGGGATGGCGATGCCAAAGGCGAGCCGGTCGTGCAGCCGCGCGACACCCGCCGCGTCCGAGATCATCACCACCCGGCCGCCGCGCGCCATCACCTCCTCGACATTCGATAGCGTCTTCTCGAACAGGTCGTCAGGCGGCGCCAGCACGATCACCGGCACCTTGTCGTCAATCAGCGCGATGGGGCCATGCTTCATCTCGCCGGCGGCGTAGCCCTCGGCGTGGATGTAGCTGATCTCCTTGAGCTTGAGCGCCCCTTCGAGCGCCAGCGGGTAGGCGCTGCCGCGTCCGAGATACAGCACGTCGCGGGCCAGCGCGATCTCGCCGGCGATCTCGCGGATCCGCTCGTCGTGGTTTAGCACCTCGGCGGCGCGCGCCGGGATCTCGGCAAGCTGATGGGCGAGCGCCGCTTCCTGCGTCTCGTCGATCGTGCCGCGCGCCCGGGCCAGCGACACGGTCAGCGCCGCCAGCACCGCCAGCTGCGTGGTGAACGCCTTGGTCGAGGCGACGCCGATCTCCGGGCCCGCCAGGGTCGGCAGCACGATGTCGGCCTCCCGCGCGATCGAGCTTTCCGGCTGGTTGACCACCGCCACGATCTTCTGGCCCTGCTCACGGCAATAGCGCAAAGCCGCCAGCGTGTCGGCGGTCTCGCCCGATTGCGAGATGAAGATCGCCGCCCCGCCCTTTGGCATGTCCGGCGCGCGGTAGCGGAACTCCGAGGCGATGTCGACCTCGACCGGGAGGCGCGCGAGGCGCTCCAGCCAGTACTTGGCGACGAGCCCGGCATTGTACGACGTGCCACAGGCAAGGATCGTCGCTTTGCTCAGATCGCCGAGCGCAAACGGCAGATCGGGCAGGTGCACCGTGCCGGTCGTCGGGTGGATCATCGCATGCAGCGTGTCGCCGATCACCGCCGGCTGCTCGAAGATCTCCTTCTGCATGAAATGATGGAAATTGCCCTTGCCGATCAGTGCCCCCGACACCGCGGTGTCGTAGACCTTGCGCTTGGCCTTGGCCCCGTCCTGATCGAAAATCGCCACCGCGTGCGAGGTGACGACCGCCCAGTCGCCGTCTTCGAGATAGGCGATCTGCCGGGTCAGCGGCGCCAGCGCCAAGGCGTCCGAGCCGACAAACATCTCGCCCTCGCCATAGCCGACCGCCAGCGGCGGGCCGCGCCGCGCGCAGATCAAGAGGTCGTGCTCGCCGGCGAACAGGAAGACCAGCGCGAACGCCCCCTCGATCCGACCCAGGGTCTTCGCCACCGCCTGCGCCGGGGTCGCGCCCTCGGCGAGGTAGCGCGTCGCCATGATCGCCACCGCCTCGGTGTCGGTGTCGGTGTGGAACTTGTAGCCGAGCCCGCTCAGCTCCTGGCGCAGCGCCTGGTAGTTCTCGATGATGCCGTTGTGGACCACCGCGACCCGGTCGGTCGCGATCGGGTGCGCGTTCTTCTCGATCGGCAGGCCGTGCGTCGCCCAGCGCGTATGCGCGATGCCGATCGTCCCCAGCATCGGCTCGCGCGCCAGCCGCGCCACCAGATTGTCGAGCTTGCCTTCCGCCCGCCGCCGCTCAATCCGACCGTTGATCAGCGTCGCAAGCCCAGACGAATCATACCCTCGGTACTCCAAACGACGAAGACCCTCCACAAGCTCGGCAGATACAGGGTACTTGGCGATGATTCCTATGATTCCGCACATTACCGCCGCTTTCCAGATTCGTGCCGGATGCCTTTCCGCGGCAAAGCAGAACCGACACCTAGGCAGCCATGGTCGGTTTTAGCCAGTGCGCTACAAATACCCCCGAGGGATGAGAGCTCTTGGCCACACAGCGTTGCGTAGGTCCCTCTCACAGAGGCAGAGCTAGCGAAAACGGCCGCTGCGCTGCAATCCGCCTAGAAATTGGCCGCTCTCCTGCAACGGGGACAGCGGCCGTCCACTGCGCTCCAACTCCGCTGAAAGACCAAAGCCGCGGCCATGCGGGACGGCCTTTCTCGGCGCATCGTTTGAAAAATCGCGCGAGATCAGCGAGGTAAGCCCAGTTTCACCAAAATCCCAGTTGCGCACCGGACCGGTATCGATGTGTATGAAGCCCGAATGCGGATACCATCCGACTCCGCCGCGCCGCATCTCCCGCGCTGCCTGCATCGCTTCAAAAAGCTTGCCCTCGAAAGACACGTCCAACGCCCGACCGTACATGTGCTGACTGTTGTCGGCGACGCCGAAGGTCGTCCGCGCCAACCACTCGTTCGTGGCCGGCGTGCGATAGGCCGACAATATTGTCGCCGTCTTCTCGCCGACTGCATCCATCACGGCGGCGAGAAAATCGAGGACCCCCGCATCGATTGCTATGCGCTCGTTGCAATGAAAGTCGCGCAGAAAATTGGAGAGGTCGTCCATTGCATCGGCATGGAGCCCCTGATCGTCGCGAAAAACGCTGTCAAACCTCTCGCCGGTATGCGCGTTGATCAGGTGCAGACGACGTTCCGGCGCTGGTGCGGCGACCAGCTTGCGCGGCGCCGCGGCGGCGATCGCTATCAATGCTAAAACCCGCCGCCGGTTCATCTCCCGGAAGTCACACTTTTTGGCATCGCGAGACACAGTTGCCATCGCGTCGAACTGCGCCCTGGCTGTGCAGTCGCTCCGCAACACACGTTATACCGCCTGCCTGCATACCGGCGGGTGCACGGGCCTTGATGGGGAATCCCCAGGCCTCCTTTAGACAGGAGTCCGGGGTCCTGGGCTCTGGCAAAAACCTTAGCGGTCATGAACGCGTTTCTTCGGGCGCTGGCTACGGCATCGGGAGAAAGCGGCGGCCACCCAATGAAACGATCAAGCCCCACCCAAGGAAGTAGCGGATAGGAGTACTTCGAAAGAGCTACCGCCTTGACCTTGCCGCCCGGAATGCACTGCGCGCTATTCGGGCGATGCACCATCGACACCAAACAGTCTTCAGAGCTCCGATATTTCTCCGCCTCATTCCCGCAGGTGTCGATTGAGCGCCGCAGACAAGGCGAATTCACGCCTCCAGAGATGGGGTTTGGCACTTGTCGTCGGTCTGATCCTTTACGGGTCCTTGTATCCCTTCGAATTTCGCGTCCCTTTGGCAGGCCGCGGCGCCGTGGATACTTTGCTCCAAAGCTGGGCGGCCACGCCGGGACGTGGAGATTTCATCGCTAATTTATTGTTTTATATGCCTTTTGGATGGTTCAGCCTGCGGGTGTTGCCAGATCGGATCAACCTTGCGCTCCGCCTTGCCATCGTCACGGTCAGTGGCGCCGTGCTTTCCACAATCATGGAACTGACCCAATACTTTGATGCAGAGCGTGTCACCTCCGCCGATGATGTGTACAGCAATACTCTCGGATCGATTTTGGGCGGACTTGGCGCGGCCAGTTTATCTCGAGCGTCGGGTTTGTCTCTGTTGATTAGCCTGCAATCGAAGCCAATTCCTGCTTTGCTAATCTCTTCGTGGGCCGGATATCGCCTCTATCCCTATATAATAACAATCGATTTACACAAATACCTGGCTGCGCTGAAACCGCTGATTTACACGCCTATTCCATCTCTCTACAGTTTATACAGAAATACTGTCGTTTGGGTGACGATATTTTCATTAGCGTCATCGCTGATCGGCCGAGGCCGCTCGATCGCTGCCGCACCGGTAATTGCTGCCTTGATGCTCCTCGGCCGCTTGCTCGTCATCGACAGGATCCTTAGCGCTGGCGAAGTCGTCGGCGCAGCGGTCGCGATCTTATTCTGGCTGGTTATGCTCGCCCGATCAGTGCCGCGCCGACAGGCAGTGCTCGTACTGCTGCTCTTGTGGCCGGCGGTGTTGATCGAGCGTCTCGAACCTTTTCAGTTCAGTGCGGTAGCCCGAAACTTTGGGTGGTTGCCGTTCCGCAGTCTGCTGAGCGGCTCGATCGCGGTGGCCGTGATGGCGTTTTTTGAGAAAACATTTTTCTACGGCAGCTTGCTGTTTTTTGTTCGTGAGGCCGGCGGAAGCAGAATCTTTGCAGCCTTCGCCGTGAGCGGCTCTCTTTTAGCGACAAGCTGGGCTGAAACTTATATACCCGGCCGATCCGCCGAAATCACCGATGCTCTCATTGCCTCGTTACTAGCAATTGCATTCAGCTTCCTCGAATACCCTCACAGATCAGAGTAACTACCTTTTCCCATTTTATAAAAAATCATCGAAAGGCGCCGATAGGAGTTTTAAATTTGCTACTAACCATCGTGTTTTTTTTGTGTTCCATGCGCCTCTTAAAACAAATAAGTGAAAAACGTCAGCCAGTGATTAACTTCTCGTAACACCCTCAATACCGCAGAGACGAACCACAGATTGAGGCAAAGGAGGGTCAGGGTCGCCAACTCAAACCAATGTATGATGATCCAGCGCTCCACATTCCACATCCTGATTTAGTTAACAGTCGCCCGGCCCCTATTCACGGAAGAGATTAAGCGGCTGTATCCGCCAGTACGCTGATAGGCACCGCGCCCCGTCGAGCGGCCTCTCTTTTATCGTGTTGCCGAATTGATAGGGAAAAAATAACCTATACTAGGTAGTTAGCTAGAGCGATCTGCTCTCGATGCGTAACGCTCTATCTGCCGTTAACCTTTAGCATAATCTTTTGCAAGCTACGGGAGAACAAGGCTTGATTATATGTTAAATTTGTTGCAATTATAAATTGAACCTGACGGTACATCCAAGCGGTCGATCCAATGGAGGGAGCCCGTATGGACTTAGGTCTGTTGTTCAGCGACACAGCGTTACGCAGAGGGTGGCTCCTCGAGAAGGCACTTGAGTGTTGCCCTCTGGATAAGGCTGTGCTTTTGGCGAAAAGTGCAGAGCAGTTTTTGACCGCGACCGAAAGCGACGATTTCGCCGGCGAATGCGATCCCGTCGCGATACGGGGAGCCGTCTGGCAGCTTTCGGCCCACGTTCAGGCCGCCCCTGAAGGCGAAAGCCCGGCGCCAGACACTGATATCGGCTCACTCGCCGTGCTGGCGGTGGCCGACGACATCGTCCAGTACCTAAAAAATTACGAAACCACCATCGTTCCCGACACGGACGGTATGTTTCTCGTAAACGGTCAAT
>Ga0206907_1041_pt1 | contig 19697 bp, 20 predicted proteins | sample Alteio_BWOrgHeat_80_FD_152951 | JGI IMG/M metagenome (GOLD analysis project Ga0206907, IMG submission 152951) | Enriched cells from forest soil in Barre Woods Harvard Forest LTER site, Petersham, Massachusetts, United States -... | ecosystem: Environmental > Terrestrial > Soil > Temperate forest >...
CAAAGGCCAAAATGAAGACACGCTTCCCCCCGAAAAATCGCATAGTTATGTCTACCTTGCGATACCGTCCTTTTCAACGATTATTTAAGAGGATTTTTGGCCTTTAAGGCCCGGATATTTTTAGACTTTTGGTCTATCGTTTGATTAAACAAAGCGATCTATAATTTTAGGATCGTCCCCTTTATGAAGAGTCCCCTTTTTCGCTCAATCGCACTTCTCCTAATTCCATGCTTATTTGCTGAGCCGTGTGCTGCGAGCATGTTCAATATGAGAACCCAAACTTTGGTCTCGCTGGAAAACCAAGCCTTAGCGCCTGTCGCATTAGCAGCGGTTTGGATCGGGCTTATCTCTTACGGATCACCCCATGTTCACGATAATAGTCACCTCCAATCCCGCGTTGTTGCTTTCCAAAAGCAGTCACAGCATTCAGATCCCTTTTCTCCGTGGCCCTTTGCTTTTACGGCAGGAACTTTAATCCCTGGTAAAAAAGCGAAACGAAAAATAGATCGAGATACAGACGTATTGAGAATCGCCCATCAAATGCGCTTATTAGCGACATCCAGTAGTCCTGCTTCGGCTGTCGCAATTTACCGTCTTTGGTTGGAATTATTAATTCTCGAAAATAAATTTAATCGTAAAGGTATTTTTATTTACCCTTTATCCGGCGCAGACGCTATTCCATTCGAACTTCAGGACGGTATAGCCATTGATCAAGATTTCAATATGAAAACGCAGTGGTCAGAGGTTGAACAGGATTGGAGTGAAACAGGCATTCATTTAAAGGCATCAGCGGTTATGCATCACTTACGCATAACAATTAAAAGCTTTATTCAAGAGATAGATTATGTTTCTGCAATCGCAGAAATAGCAGGTTGGAAAAACGGTGGTGTTCTTTTCCTGAAATCTATACAAAAATTCTTTTTGTCACGATCGTATGTGGAAAACATCCTAAACCTTGTTCAGAAAATGGCCGAAGATTCCGAAATGGCACTGGAAACTATTACATTAGACCAGCAAACATTTGAGACTCAGCGCAGGGCAGACTTACGAGCCGCGTTGTTAATGTTCATTTTACGCCTTCAACCCAAACGAATCATTGTTTTCGACAATCCACTACAACCGACCGATGATCTATCCATAATCATGCAAGAGGCAGGTTATGAAGATCGTTGGCCACATTATCTACGGACGTTTCCAGATGAAGCTCGGGAGATTTTCGAGGAAATCATGATGCTTCCTGTCATTGAAATTTCTATAGCCAATAAAATGGTTGTCTTGGGTGGGGCGTTACACATATTTGAAATTAAAAGACCGAAAGTCTCTATTTCTGACGAACTTTTGAAAGAAGAAGCTCTCGCTTCCGTGGCTGTGGCAGCTCATTGGAACCTTGAATCTTATGGAACCCACAGTCTTCAAATTAGTAATGGGATGCAACGCACGTTGGGAATGTTATCCAAAACGACATTACATCTTTCAGATAGCGATTTATCAATTAAATCGGATGAACCTCTCTATGAACGTGGGCGAAAAGCAGTTACCTTTTTAATCATGAATAGAAGACAAATAATCGAAGATCTTTTACCTCCAGTTAACCGGAGGATCTCTCAAGAAGAGGCTCTCCATTTTTTGAACAGCTTTACTGTTCGGATGACAGATTGGAGTGGTCCTTTTTCTGAAAAAATATTCGATATCAAACAACTTCGAGGAGCTCTCATCGAATTGCAATACGCCACTCATGAGGATTTACCTCTACAAGCGAACCTCGATTCCAGCCAGTTTTATGGACAATTAAATGAAGATGAGATAGTCAAAGACTATATTCAGAAAATAACGACTCAAAAAATCAAGATCCGCTCTCGAAAGCAGCTCCAAAGTATTGCGGAAGAGATCTTTTATGTCGGGACCCTCCGCATCTTGGCCGATCTTTCTTTAAGAGCCGTAGAATTTGATGACGAAAATATTAATGAGCGTTTGGAAACACTGCAAATATTAACCGATGGCTTATTTATAAATTTTCCTCTGGTCCAGGATGCGGCGCATCTCGTAGCTATTGCCGCGGCTCGACCCACTGAAAATGTGGAATGGTATCTCCTCTATTGGCAACGCATCTATAACTCGAAACATTTAAGTGAAGGAAATAGATATCGACTATTAAGTAGTTTGACTCTTTGGACTATTGCTCATATGCGAACGGAAATCTATTTGCGAGGAGCGGGGTCTGCCTCCCATTTTTATGGGAATCCATCTCTTGTAGAAGATTTTCAGTGCCGCAATGCAATTGATATCTATATCCTTCTAGCAGGAATGAATTTTTTCTTTGAAGAATCTGACAAAAGAAATGAGTCGAGAAACAACTTACTCACTGACCATATCTCAAATGGGATGTCGGTCGCTTCCCATCTTTTTACAGATTCGACCTCGTTTCTTGATTTTCTTCAATTCGTGTTTCCGGACATGAATTCGACCTATAAAAACATGTCTCACTATGAAGCGTGGATTCTTGAACTTTATCAGAAGTATTTCAAACATTTATACACCGATGGGAAAGAGATTAGATCAGCAATGAATCGTTGTCGGCCGAGCTTGAATCAATACTCCCCTTTAGGTCATATTTTTTTATTTGTCTCAGATTTTATCGAAGGTATCCTATTACAAAATCGAGGATGGTCTACTTCTTTAGGCAAGAAAATGCTTCGCAGGTTTTTGCAATTCTTTCATTTAAAAGGTCCATTTTTATATCCCATTGATGTAAGTCTTTGCATAAATACAAGTCGTTTTGTTCGAGATTGGGCGAACGGCTCGATCGCACACAATCGTATTGGAGAAACACTATCCAAATACCAACCTGATTTTGCTGAGGATCTGTTTAACGTGACGATAAGAATGTTTGATGACTATCTGGTTAGATCACAAGCACTGAGTTCATCTACGTAGTCGTCTATTTACGCTTGTTCGACGGAAGTGATTTCAGGATTGTCTTCCATGATCAGGCGTTCGACACCGAGTTTCATGGTCATGGGCGATAGAGAACAACTTTCGCAATGACCTCGAAGCTGAACAACCGCCATGCCTGCCGGAGTGATATCGATCAAGTCCACATCTCCCCCATCCATTTGAATAGCAGGGCGAACTTTATCAATAGAGAGTTCCACGCGGGCTTTGAGTGGGATGAGCTCTTCAGGAGTGAGTAATTTTGGAGAAGCTGATTCTGTCATGGTCTATTATACAACCCTACAACCGACGGAAAGTTCTTGGGTTAACCGTATTTATAAGATACGCCAAAGCCACCACGGGGCGGATTCCACTCAATATTGTTAAAGGGGCATAACATTCGCGCTGCACCACACTCGATACAATTTTCATGTGAAAAAACGATTTTTTTCTGTACGGCATCCCAGTTATAGACTCCCGCTGGACAACCGGTCACACAGGGTTTATTCGGACAATTTAAACAAACGTTCGCATCAAAAATTTTAATATGGCTCGTGTGATCATTTTTATATGTGAGAAGTCCGAGCTTATCTTCTAGTGTCATCGGTTTAGGTGTAGGGGTTTCTGCCATAAAATCCTCCTTAGCTGTTCAGACTTCTAGATAACCGCGCTACGCAACTTCCAACCATCGACGGCCATCTTGAGCAAAGACCGCCGACTCAGTGCGCGCTTTATAATCCGCTTGGTATGGTCCCGTTTAGGCAAGCCATCGACTAAGAAATAATCATGTGCGGCTTCCACAGCCATTTTGGGATAAATACTCATAATCTCTCGACGTTTACGAACTTCATCTTCGATATCTTTGTGATCCTTCATGTCTTTAAGAATAAAGGAATCTTCGAGTTTTTTACGATAGAGGGACAGTGTTTGAGCGGAATAGTTCCCCTTCTTCTTGGCTTCAATGACGGTCTCGCCAGCAAGACGTCCGGCGGCCATCGCTAAATTCGAACCTTCACGATGGGTAGGATTAATCATCTGGGCCGCATCCCCGGCTAATAGCATTCCATCCGCATAAAGTGGAGGCATGACGTTATAACCCCCTTCTGGGATAAGATGCGCTGAATATTCGACAGACGTTGAGCCTTGAATATAACGTCGAATCATGGGGTGACGTTTGAGTTCTTCTAAAAGATCGTAAGGTTTAATGTTGGTTCGTTGAAAATCATCGACAGCGCATCCCAATCCTAAAGCAATGGTCTCTTTGTTGGTGTACATGAATGCATAACCCAACATGCCTTTGGTAATGTCGCCGATCATTTCTGTCGTGCTTCCTTGATCGCCTTCTAAACAAAAACGGTCTTCTATTTTTTCTCGGGAAAGCGCCAAAATTTCCTTAACACCCAGAGCGACTTCATGAGATTTCCATTCTCGATGAAGTCCGGCTTTTTGCGCCAAAATGGAATTGACCCCATCACAAGCAATGACCACATCGGCCAAGAGTTCGTCCCCTTCAGTCGTTTTGACGCCTACAATTTGTTTCTCTTTTTTGATGACATCAGAAACAGTGATTCCTGTAACCAATGTCACGCCAGCCTCCTCTGCCTTTTTAGCGAACCACTTATCAAAGTTCACACGAATAATGGTGTAGGAGTTTGCAGGTTCAGTTTGGAAAGCGGTGGTTTTAAAACCCATTTGCAATGCAGAGTCATCGGTTAAGACAAAAACGCGTTCATCGACGATGGCTCGTTCGAGTCCAGTGCAGTCTTTCCAAAATTCAGGAACAATTTCCTCGAGCATTTTGGAATAAAGAACAGCGCCTTGCACATTTTTAGCCCCAGGATATTCGCCGCGTTCTAACAATGCAACATTCAATCCCGCACGCGCCATCACAATCGCCGCCGAAGTCCCCGCGGGACCCGCTCCTACAACAATTGCATCAAATTTATCGTCTGCCATCATATCCTCACTTTGAATTACTCTAATCCGTATAGCTCGTGATATCGGTCCGGGTGTGACGCTTTAAAATCTGCCAACAATTGACGTCGATGCTCTGCCCATTTTTTCGCCGAGGCACCGGTCTTACGTTTTTCGGAATCGTAACATAAAAATTTCCAGATACTTTTAGCATCTTCCAAGGTTAAATCTGCACCTGCTTTTAATTTCATTCGCTTTACATATTGATTCCAAAGTCGCTCATCTACCGTCCATATTTGCGGGTTTTTAAAAAGTTCGGGTTGTTCTTTTTGCCATCGAGTGATTTTGGTTCTTTTTTCTTCTGAACTTCCAGAAGGTTCTACAAATGAGGAATTAATCGGGCGTGCCGCCGTATGACAGCGACTGCATTTAGGAATAAAAAGTTCACGATAAATTTTTTGCATCTCGGGCGGATACGCACTGACGTCCAATGTTCGCGGGCCACCATCATCGGCATAGGGATTGCGCAAGGCATTGGCTTTTTCAACGGCGAAGGATCCAGAAGGCGTATTATCATCGGCATAAAGCGATGACAATACCCACAATGAACTCCAGAAAAAAACCCCAATAACCACTTTAACAATGCGACTATTCATGTATCCAATTCTATAGGATTTTTTAAAATCAGCGATAACTAAGCGTAGGCAGGACACCTTGTAATACATAACACGCTTTGGGTTTTTCCAGAAAAGATTTAGAATGAGTGAGTCTTGGTGTTCCGTCATTACAAGGAGGCAGTTTATGTTACCGAATATTGGTTGGGGTGAGTTAATTGTTATTTTTGGAATTGTTCTTTTGGTTTTTGGACCAAAGCGATTACCAGATCTAGCGCAGTCGTTAGGCAAATCGATTAAGCTTTTCAAGGACAGTATGCACGAGGCCAGTCAGGATTCTCCTGCTACAAAACCCACTGATCCAAAGTAGGTCGTAGAGTAATCCATTGCTGACCGTTCCCACACTGACGCTCCGCTCTAGAAAAGCAAGTCCCGGTCCCGAAGCCCCAAAACCGTTTCTCTCTCATCTGGATGAGTTACGCCAACGGTTTTGGGTCGTTGCGGCCGCGTTCGTGGTCTGCTTTATTTTTTCCTATCGCTTTGTCGATCCAGTTATTGCTTTTCTGGCCAACAAAACAGGTGGATTCATTTTTACACAATTGACCGAAGCTTTTATGGTGCGTGTTAAAATTGCAGCCATTTTAGGCGGTTTTTTATCGATCCCCGTATTTTTATATGAAGGCTGGAAATTTATTGGAGCAGGTCTTGCTCCCACGGAACGCCAACGAATTATGTGGGCGCTTCCACTCTCTTATATTCTTTTTACGTGCGGATCATTAATTGGTTGGAATCTTGTTCTTCCTTCGGCTACCCAATTCCTACTGGGATTTTCTTCGCCCAATCTCAAAGGGCTTATTTCTCTCGACGATTACATTAACTTTGCCGGATGGATGACGATGGCTTTCGGCCTTCTTTTTCAACTTCCACTGATCATCTTTTTTTCAGTTGGCGCTGGACTTATTTCATTAGAGACATTAGCCTATTATCGACGACATATTATTGTTGCTCTCGCAATTTTATCAGCTGTTTTGACACCAGGGCCTGATATTTTTTCACAATTAGCTATATTTCTACCATCATGTCTTCTATTTGAAAGTTCATATTGGATTGCGAGATGGGTTTACAAGGACAAGGATAAACAAATTTAAATGGCTCAACTTTTTTCAAAAAACACCAATTATTTAGCTAAGGTAGGCGTTCTTACTCTCGCATTGGTCGTCGGTAGCTTAATTGGAATTGCTATTGGTCTGTATAACTCACCGTTTTATTCCAATCAAAATACAATTCAACCTCAACCTGTACCTTTTAGCCATGCCCATCATGTCAAAGGATTGGGAATTGATTGTCGCTATTGTCACACCTCTGTAGAGAAATCGGGATATGCCGGAATTCCATCCACAAAAACATGTATGACGTGTCACTCTCAATTGTGGACCAATGCAGCGCTTTTAGAACCCGTGAGAGAGGCTTATCGTACAGGGCAAGCCGTACAATGGACAAAGGTTCACAATCTACCCGATTTTGTTTATTTCAACCACAGTATTCATGTGGCCAAAGGCGTTGCTTGCATCACGTGCCATGGCGCGGTTGATAAAATGCCACTCATGTATCAAAAAAATAGTTTAAGCATGCGCTGGTGTTTGGAATGCCATCGTAATCCCCAAAAATTTATTGGCTTAAAAGAAAAGGTGTTTGAAACAGGGGAGTCAGAACCTCCTCAAGTGTCGGAGGTCGTTGAAGAATTATTGGCCAAAGGTGATATTACTCCTGAGGAAGCAAAGAACTATCAAGGCTATTCTTCCGTCGGAAAAGTGTTGGTCAAGGCCTATCACATCAAACCTAAAATTAAATTAGCTGACTGCTATACTTGCCACCGATAATGTATGGAAATTAATTTACCGATTCTCGACAGCAAAGTAAAAACCAACGATCAAACATGTGGGTGTCATACTCCGATGATTCAAGATCGTTATTGGCGCAGTTTGGATGAACTGGCAGATAGTCCCGATTTTCAACAATATTTAAAAACAGAATTTCCAACCAAACATGAATTGTGGGATACCCCTATTAACCGTCGTGATTTTTTAAAAATCATGGGAGCCTCTGTGGCCTTGGCTGCCTTTGCCGGTTGCCGTAAACCTATGCAAAAGATTTTTCCCTATACCGAAACCCCGGAGACACTTGTTCCTGGAAAACCACTCTTTTTTGCCTCAACAATCCCGTTTGCCGGATATGGCATGGGAGTTCTCGTTGAAAGCCATGAAGGACGTCCCACAAAAATAGAAGGAAATCCTAATCATCCGACAAGTTTAGGAGCCAGCAACATCTTTATGCACGCCGCCGTCTTGGCTCTTTATGATCCCGATCGCTCTCAATCCATCCAATACAGTGGTATGACGCAAACCTGGGAAAAGGCAAGTCAGGCGATGCGAGAAGAAGCCGCCGCGCAAGTCGGCAAACAAGGATCAGGATTACGAATTTTGACAGAAACCATTACCTCTCCTCTCATTGCTAGCCAAATGGTAGCCCTTCAGAAAAAATTCCCTTCTATGAAGTGGCATCAATACGATTCGACGCACCGCGATGCGGCGCACGATGCTTCTATTCGCGCATTTGGACGAGCCACGGATACCCATTACAAAATGGATCAAGCTGATGTCGTATTGTCTATCGACGGGGATTTTATGACTACCGGCCCCTCGCATCTACGTTATGCACGTGATTTTGTGAGTCGACGTAAAGTCCAAAAAGAGTCCAAATCCATGAACCGTCTCTATGTGGTCGAATCCACGCCCTCGATGACCGGAGGTTTTGCAGATCACCGATTGCCCTTATCTAGTGATGAGATCGACGGATTTACACGGGCCCTAGCCCGTACTTTAGGAGTGCCTGTCGAAGGCTCTATTGCTCTTTCATCAGAAGCCCAGAAATGGGTCAAAGAAGTCGCGAGCGATTTATCTCAAGCGGGGAGACGTGCATTGGTTTTGGCAGGGGACTATCAGCCCGCAAGTGTTCATATCTTGGTTCATGCCATCAATGATGCCTTGAGCAATGCAGGAACAACGGTGTATTACACCACGCCTGTGGAAGCAGTTCCTTCCAACCATTTGGCCTCTCTCAAAGAACTCTGTAATGATATTGATGCAGGAAAAGTAGATTCTTTATTTATCCTCGGTGGAAATCCACTTTATACAGCGCCCTCGGATCTAAACCTTCAAGCGAGATTCGACAATATTCGTTTCCGCATGCATCTGAGTCCTTATGAAGATGAGACTTCTATGCGTTGTCACTGGCATATTCCCCAAACACATCCCTTAGAGTCGTGGGGAGATCTGCGTGCCGCCGATGGGACAGTATCGCTTCAACAACCTCTCATAGCCCCCCTGTATGAAGGAAAAACGCCTTCAGAATTTCTCTCTGTCTTTTTAAATGACGCCGATCAAAATGCACACGATCTATTAAAAGAGTTTTGGTCGTTGCGGTGGGGAAGCATTAACGCCGAAAAAGAATGGAAAATTGCATTGCATGATGGCGTCGTTGTCAACACAGTACTTGCACCCGAATCTGTTTCTTTTAGAACAAGTGCCGCGCGATCAGTCGAAGGACTTCTCAAAACCAACGATATCGATGTTATTTTCCGTCCTGATCCCACGATTTGGGATGGTCAATATGCCAATAATGGTTGGCTTCAAGAACTGCCAAAGGGCATGGCGAAGTTGACTTGGGATAATGCGGCCATCATGAGCCCTTCTTTAGCTGAAAAATTGAAGGTTAAAAATGAAGATTTCATTACGCTTTCCGAAGATAAACGATCACTTAAAATGCCTGTTTGGATTTTGCCGGGCCAAGCCACTAATACGATTACGCTTCATTTAGGATATGGACGTACATTGGCTGGTTCTGTCGGCAATCAACGCGGCTTTAATATCACGGCTTTGCGTCAGTCAGAGGGATATTGGCAAACCAATGCTTCGGCTCAGAAAACGAGTGGGAATTATCGATTGGCTTGTACCCAACACCATAACAGCATGGAAGGTCGAGATATTATTCGCGAAATCACTTTGACAGAACTTCTGCGAAATCCACAAGCGATTCAAGAAAAATCAGACCATGACCCGAAACCCGAAGAAACATTGTATTCACACCCTCGTGCTCAAGATTATGCATGGGGAATGACGATTGATCTCAACTCTTGTATTGGCTGCAACGCCTGCGTCACTGGATGCCAATCGGAAAATAATATTCCCGTCGTCGGCAAAGAACAGGTGTTGCTGGGTCGTGAAATGCAATGGATTCGCGTGGATCGTTATTTTAATGGAAATCCAGATGACCCAGAAGTAGCCTATCAACCTGTGGCTTGTGTCCATTGTGAAAATGCGCCTTGCGAACCCGTCTGTCCTGTGGGAGCCACAGTCCATAGCGATGAAGGCTTAAATGAAATGGTTTACAACCGTTGCATTGGAACGCGGTATTGTTCCAATAACTGTCCCTATAAAGTACGCCGATTTAATTTCTTGCAATATGCCGATACTGATACGCCGTCCTATAAATTAATGAACAATCCAAACGTCACTGTGCGCGCCCGCGGCGTCATGGAAAAATGCACCTATTGTGTTCAACGGATTAACGCTGCAAAAATTGAAGCCGATAAAGAAGACCGTTTGGTTCGAGATGGTGAAATCATCACGGCTTGCCAAGCGGCTTGTCCTACTCAAGCCATTGTTTTTGGAAATTTAAATGATAAAGGGAGTCGCGTTTCGAAGATAAAAGAAGATCTACGGAACTACGGACTTCTTGCTGATTTGGGCACCCATCCACGAACAACCTATTTAGCCAAAGTTCGAAATCCGAATCCCGCACTCTCATGAGCAACCATAAACCTCTTATTCGACCTGATGCAAGCTACGGCTCTGTCGCTGACGAGATCGGAAATGTTGTTCTCACTGATCGTTTTAAACCAGGATGGATTGTGGGTGTGTGTATTGGATTTGCATTGTTGCAAGTCCTCAACATTTCTATCAGTTGGCTTCTAGCAAGGGGGATCGGTGTTTGGGGACTTAACATTCCTGTTGGCTGGGGCTTTGATATCACGAATTTTGTGTGGTGGATCGGGATTGGTCATGCAGGCACTTTTATTTCAGCTATTCTTCTTTTATGCAATCAAAAATGGCGGACCTCGGTTAATCGATTTTCTGAAGCGATGACGATTTTTGCTGTCATGTGTGCAGGACTTTTCCCCGTGCTTCATTTGGGTCGTATCTGGAAAGCGTATTGGCTATTTCCTTATCCCAATCAAATGGCACTATGGCCCCAATTTCGGAGCCCGCTCCTCTGGGATGTGTTTGCTGTATCGACGTATGCAAGTGTTTCGGTTGTTTTTTGGCTCATTGGTCTCATCCCAGATTTTGCAACATTACGTGACCGTGCCCAAAATATATGGGTCAAACGACTCTTTGGATTCGCATCTTTAGGATGGCGAGGGTCAGCTAGTCATTGGCATCGCTATCAAACAGCCTACTTACTTTTAGCGGGTCTATCTGCACCCTTGGTCGTTTCCGTGCATACCACAGTGAGTTTCGACTTTGCGGTTTCTATTCTTCCAGGTTGGCACACCACTATTTTTCCTCCCTACTTTGTTGCTGGCGCCATTTATTCTGGATTTGCCATGGTTCTCACATTAGCCATTCCTTTCCGAGCCTATTATCAGCAAAAGAATCTGATTACGGAGCGTCACTTAGACTATATGGCTCGTGTGATGTTAGCGACAGGGCTCATTGTTGCTTATGGCTATATTGTTGAAGCATTTACCAGTTGGTATAGCGGAAATGTTTATGAGTTAGGTCTTTTTGCAACACGTCTAAAAGGTCCCTATGCTCCTATTTATTATGCGTTATGGTTATGCAACATCATTCTTCCTCAGCTTTTATGGTTTAAAAAATATCGGAGTAATACTATTTTTCTTTTCATTATTTCCCTTGTGATTAATACTGGAATGTGGTTCGAACGATTTGTCATTATCGTTCTCAGCCTGCATCGAGATTTCATTCCATCCTCCTGGGGAATGTATTACCCCACCAAATGGGAAATAGGATTATTTCTTGGATCGATGGGACTTTTTGTAACGCTTTTCTTTCTCTTTATTCGATTCTTACCAGCCATATCCATCTTTGAAACAATCGAGCTTTTAGCGGAGGAAAAGGGAGATTTGAAACATGACTGATCTGCATGGAGTCATGGGTCAATTTCCCAATGCACAGAGTTTGATGCATGCAGCCCACGAGATTAAAACACGAGGATATATCAAAACGGATGCTTTTTCTCCATTCCCGATTGAAGGACTTCATGAAGCTTTGGGAGGCAAGCGCACTAAAATTCCCATGATTGTCTTTTTCTCAGGACTCTTCGGTGGAACGTTCGCATTTTCTGTAGAAACATTTGCCAATGTGGTCCACTATCCTCTGATTATTGGCGGAAAACCCTACTATAGTTGGCCGGCATTTATTCCCATTACGTTTGAACTAACTGTTTTATTTGCAGCCTTTTCGGCCGCCATTTCAATGATTTTGCTCAATCGACTTCCAGAGCTATATCATCCCGTTTTTAATATTGATAATTTTAGAACTGCATCACGCGATGGTTTTTTCTTGCTCATTAAATCAACGGACCCTTCTTTTGATTTAGAAGGTTCCAAACAAGTACTCGCGAAAGCGGGCGCAACTCAAGTTTACGAAGTACCTAACTAAAATGAATCGTTTCTCTTTATTACTATCAATTATTCTCGGCAGTTCTCTGTTTTTCACAGGGTGTAATGACATGATGGTACAGCCGAAATTTCATCCTCAAGATGAAAGCGACTTTTATCCCGACGGACGTAGTGCCAGACCCTTAGTCCCCGATACTGTATCACGGGGAAATCTTCGTATTGATACGCATTACTATGAAGGCAAGATCAATGGAAAATGGGCCACAACGCTTCCGATGCCTCTGACAAAAAAATTGCTCGCACGGGGACAGGAGCGTTACAACATCTATTGTTCAGTCTGTCATGGTCGTGATGGGTATGGTAATGGAATGATTGTCCAACGCGGTTTTCCCAAAGCAGCTTCTTATCATACGGATAAATTACGCAAAGCTCCGATTTCTCATTTCTTTGATGTAATGTCCAATGGATTTGGCGTGATGTATAGCTATTCAGATCGCATCTCAGTCGAAGACCGCTGGGCCATCGCTGCTTACATTCGGGCATTGCAACGCAGCCAACATACCACCCTCGCAGATGTTCCTGTTTCTGAGCGTACGACTTTGGAGAACACAGCACCATGACTTATTCCAACGCTTTATCCAATGTTCGCCGTCAAGTGAATATTCTTTTCTGTGCCACTGTTCTTTTATCTATTTTGGGTGCGTTTTTTCATAGGTCTGATTTTTTACATGCTTACTTTCTTGGTTATTTCTTCTGGGCAGGCTTGGGAATAGGATCACTCGGTCTTCTTTTACTTTATTACTTGGTCGGTGGACGATGGGGAAGCGCTGCACGTCAAGTACTTCAAGCCAACGCACGCGTTCTACCGATATGGAGCATTCTTATTCTCCCTATTTTTTATAAATTAAAATTCTTTTATGTATGGGCAAACCCGGAGGTAGTGGCTCAGGATGCTATTCTGCAACACAAGCACATCTTTTTAAATGCTCCCTTCTTTTATATCCGTGCCGTCATTTATTTCGCAGTTTGGGGATTTTTGAGCCAAAAACTTTATACCTGGCAACGATCGTATACAACTTCGCATCTTGATAGCGATCGTCTGAAACTACAAGAAATAGGGGCGATGGGTCTTGTTGTCTTTATGTTCTTGGCGAGTTTTGCGGCATTTGATTGGTTTATGTCTTTAAACCCCTATTGGGGGAGTTCTATTTATGGCGTGATTATTATCATTGGCCAAGCATTAATGGCCCTTTCATTTGCCATTGTCATTGTTGTCTCAGTCTTGAAAAAGGAAGTCACAATCCCTGAAATATCAACTAGAACCTTCCATGACTTAGGAAATCTTTTAATGGCACTTGTGTTGGTTTGGACCTACACAGGCCTCTCTCAATACCTCATTATTTGGTATGGCAATCTTCCGGAAGAAATTACATGGTTTATATTGCGCGGGCGAACCTCTTGGGTTTCGATTGCCAAGATTTTAGTGATTTGCCAATTTGTTCTTCCCTTTTTGCTTTTACTTATCCGAGAGAATAAACGCCGACTTCATGTATTAGCGCGTATTGCCGGAGCATTGTTAGTTATTCACTATATTGATGTTTTCTGGACAGTTATGCCAGATTTTAGAAAAAGTGGATTCTCAATGACTCTTCTAGACCTAACAGTCCCGGTTGCGTTGGGATGTTTATGGTTTCGTCTTTTTCTATCCAAGGTGGATGACGCATGAGTGATATAAAAAAATCTCCTATTCAGCCAGATGAAATTCCCTTTAAACCCTTGGTTCGTTGGGTTGTGTTCTTATCCATCGCATTGGTAGTGTCTTGCATTATTTGTGTACCGATGATGACAGGGCTAGGGTCTCTCTATGGACTCTTCATCAATAAACCCCATTCGCCCATGATGATTCTCGATGTAGTTCCTCCGGAACCACGGCTCCAAGTGCATGACGCTCAAGATATGGCAGAGTATCGACGCAAACAAGATCTGTGGTTAAGCAGTTATGGATGGACAGATCGTCCGAATCATATCGTCCACATTCCAATTCAAAAAGCCATGGAATTGATTGACCAAGAAGGTCTTCCCCAATGATAAAAATGCCTTGGGTTGGGTTTTGTATTGCGACATTCCTGGCTTGCGCTTCCGCTAGTTGGGCAAAAATCAATGTCCGAGAAGAAATTGGATTTGATCAAAAGATTGGTCAACAAATTCCCCTCGATCTCACGTTTACGAATGAAGCCGGACAGAAAGTACTTCTCAAAGATTATTTTGGTAAACGTCCAGTCATCCTCAATCTCGTCTATTTTGAATGCCCCATGTTATGTACGGAAGTACTAAACGGTTTGTTGCGAACGCTTCACGTGTTGAAATTCAATGTAGGTCAAGAATTCAATATTCTGACGGTCAGTTTTGATCCTCGTGAAACCAGCATACTCGCTGAAAAGAAAAGCAAGCTCTACCATATGCGCTATGAACGCCCAGTCCCTGACAACAGTTGGCCTTTTCTAACAGGCGATGAAGCATCCATTCGAAAACTAGCCAATGCCGTCGGATTTCGTTATGTGTATGATGCTTCCGTTAATCAATATGCACATGCCTCGGGAATTGTGGTCTTAACCCCCGAAGGAAAAGTTTCTCGTTACCAGTTTGGGGTGGAATATTCTCCCAACGATTTGAAACTTTCTCTAATCGATGCTTCCCAGAACAAAATTGGGACAGCCGTAGATCAAATTCTGTTGTATTGCTACCGTTATGATCCCATGACAGGGAAATATGGAATTCGTATTATGCGAACCCTTCGTTTAAGTGCATTATTGACGTTGTTTGGTGTGGCATTTTATGTCACACGAATGTTACGAAAAGAGAGAATGGCCTAGGGGGTCCCCTCACAATAACATGAATATTTGGAATTTCCCTCTTTTACCTGAAAGCGCTTCAACCTTTGCTGCGCATATCGATCTTATTCTGGAATTCTTATTGGCCATCACTGTATTTTTCTCGGTGGCCATTGGACTTGCGATTATTTATTTTGCTGTTAAATACCGACATACACGCGAAATCGATCGTGTTCACAGTGGCAAATCTATGCTTTGGATTGAAATCACCTGGACGGTTGTCCCGCTCATTATCGTTCTCTTTGTATTTGTGTGGTCTTCGGGAGTGTTCTATTGGACTCGCAAAGCGCCGGAAAATGCGCTCCCCATGTTCGTCGTCGCAAAACAATGGATGTTTAAAACCCAAAATCTCGAAGGAGTCCGCGAAATTAATTCTTTGCATGTGCCGTTGAATCAACCCATACGACTTTCACTTATTTCAGAAGATGTGATTCATGGTTTTTCCATTCCTGCATTTCGAGTTAAACAAGATATTTTGCCAGGTCGTTATAATATGACCTGGTTCCAAGCTACGAAAGTAGGAACATATCATCTGTTTTGCACAGCCTATTGCGGTGATCAACATTCAAGAATGGTAGGAACCGTCACGGTCATGGAACCCAAGGATTATGAAGAGTGGCTTGCCGGTGGAAAATCCTCTGCTGTTACTGCTTCCGAAGCGGGTGAACAATTATTTAATAAGTATGGCTGCATAACTTGTCACAAAGCAAATCCAGGTGAAGGACGTTGCCCAACGCTTCATGGGTTGTACGGCAATTCGGTCAAGCTCGTTGGTGGAAGAACAGTGATTGCGGATGAAGCCTATATTCGCGAATCTATTTTGAATCCTCAAGCAAAAATAGTGGCAGGCTATGAACCCGTTATGCCTTCCTATCAAGGGCAAATTAATGAAGAAGGACTTCTTGAGCTCTTAGCTTATATCAAGACCCTTAAGGTGAAGTAGAACTATGAAAAATTATTTAACGCAGGATATTAGTCTCAAGTCGTGGTTGTTAACGAAAGACCACAAACGCATTGCATTACTATATTTAATTAGTATTACCTTTTTCTTTGCGATCGGGGGTTTTGCAGCCCTTTGCATGCGATTAGAGTTGTTAACTCCTGGACCTGATTTACTGAAAGCCGCCAACTACAACAAGATGTTTACGTTGCATGGGATTTCCATGGTTTTCTTTTTCTTAATTCCATCGATTCCGACGGTCTTTGGCAACTTTTTAATTCCGATTATGATTGGGGCTCGTGACTTGGCCTTTCCACGACTCAACTTAGCCAGTTGGTATATTTATACATTGGGTGCCCTTTTTGCATTGACCGCTGCGATTCTAGGCGGAGTTGATACAGGCTGGACATTTTATACGCCCTATAGTAGTACCTATTCCAATACCCACGTCGTCTTGATGGCCACCGGTATTTTTGTCGCTGGTTTTTCTTCTATTTTTACGGGTCTTAATTTCTTAGTCACCATTCATAAAATGCGTGCCCCTGGGATGACGTGGTTTCGTTTACCGCTCTTTGTTTGGGCCCATTACGCAACCAGCATTATTATGGTACTCGGAACGCCTGTGATTGCGATTACTTTGGTACTGGTCGGATTAGAACGACTGTTTGGTGTAGGTATTTTTGATCCGCGCTTAGGCGGAGATCCATTACTCTTTCAACATTTATTCTGGTTTTACTCCCACCCTGCTGTCTACATTATGATTCTGCCAGGTATGGGGGTCATTAGTGAAATCATTCCTTGTTTCTCGCGGAATCGGATTTTTGGATATGAATTTGTGGCTTACTCCAGCATTGCAATCGCCATTCTCGGCTTTTTCGTGTGGGGTCATCATATGTTTATCACAGGTCAGTCAGTGTATGCGGGACTGGTCTTTTCCCTACTCAGCTTCTTAGTTGCTATTCCCTCTGCCATCAAAGCATTCACCTGGACAGCCACTTTATATAAAGGCCGAATTTATTTAAGAACACCGATGATTTATGCATTAGGATTTATTGGACTCTTTACGATTGGTGGACTCACTGGACTTATTTTGGCATCTTTGGCCACGGACATTCATTTTCATGACACTTATTTTGTGATCGCCCACTTCCATTACATTATGGTCGGTGCAACCATGATGGCGTATTTAGGAGCACTTCACTTTTGGTGGCCGAAGATCACAGGAAAACTTTACCCAGAATTTTGGGGACGAATTTCTGCTGTCATCGTTTTCTTAGGATTTAATATGACGTTTTTCCCTCAATTTATCTTAGGGTATTTAGGAATGCCTCGCCGATATCATGTCTATCCTCCTGAATTTCAGGTGCTTAATATTTTCTCTACAGCAGGAGCGACGATTTTAGGAGTAGGTTATCTAATGCCTTTTGTTTATCTTATTTGGTCTCTTAAATATGGACCGGACGCCGGCAATAATCCTTGGGGGGCGACGGGGTTAGAATGGAAAACAGTATCTCCTCCAATTACAGAGAATTTTACTCAGATTCCAACAGTGACGGAAGAAGCGTATGACTATCACCAAGAGCCCATGCCAGACCTTCCAGAGGAGGCTATGTAAGCATGAGTGACTCACACTCTTCTATTTTATCTCACCAGTTTGAAACACTGGATCAGCAACGCGCCTCAGCGGAGTTTGGAATGTGGCTTTTTCTCGTTACCGAAGTTCTTTTCTTTGGTGGCCTTTTTGTGTCGTATGCCGTATACCGATATCTTTATCCTGTAGCTTTTGCCGAATCCAGTCAAACCCTGGATATGTGGTTGGGCTGTTTTAATACTTTTGTTCTCCTCACCAGCAGTCTCACCATGGCATTGGCAGTTCATGCTGCAGAAGCGGGAGACAAAAGAAAATTAATTCGATTTCTACTCTTTACGATGTTCTTAGGAACGGTGTTCTTGGTCATTAAAGGCTTTGAGTACCATCATAAGTTTGAGCATCACTTGGTTCCTGGAGCGCACTTTGAATTTGAAGGCCCAGAGAAAGAGCATGCACAGATTTTTTTCTTCCTCTATTTCGTCATGACCGGAATTCATGGACTACACATGATTATTGGCTTGGGGGTTCTCTCTGTTTTGATTTTAATGGCTTATAACGATCGCTTTTCGAAAGAGTACTTTAACCCTATCCATATCACTGGCCTTTACTGGCACTTCGTTGATATTGTTTGGATTTTCCTTTATCCGTTTCTTTATTTAATTGGACATCCCAAATGAGTCACGATACCGCAGCTCCGCATTCACCCCTCACCATTACGTTTTATGTCAAACTGTATATAGGACTGTTGGTATTACTTCTCGCAACAGTAGGAGCCTCCTATCTACATTTGGGACCTTTTAACTTTGCTGTCGCATTCACCATTGCCGTCATCAAAGCCCTCTTAGTCATTTTGTATTTCATGCATGTTCGTTTTACTGAAAAATTAATTTGGCTGACTGCCGGCGCGGGCTTTTTGTGGTTAGCGTACTTTTTAGGATTGCTTTTTAACGACTATCTTTTTCGCTGGTAAGATTAAATGATTGATCAGCATTTTAAAGAACTGTAAATATTGATCTCCTACTTCGACAATTCCATGTTTAGGGATTTTAATTTGAATTCGGCGTGGCCCCCAGTCCACCAATCCGCCCGCCCAATGGGGCGCACAATCAGTAAGAAAAGCTGCGGTTTTCCCTAATCCGGCTTGACCCATCACTAATAAAGGATGTGGTTTCCCAAGATATGGTTTGCTTGCCTTAAAAGATAAATCCTGTAATTCCCAAAGAACCTGACTTTCTGGTTTTATCTGAGCGTTATGGTATCCACATACAATAGGAGGCGATATCATTTGTTCTCCCTTCTCCCCTCTCTTTACTCTCTTCATCACAGAACCGCTCGCCCAATTCACCCGATCATCGCCAGGAATACAAGTGACGGGAAGAAGGCCTTCGATTCGCGATTGAGAATAATGCCCAACCAATCCGGTGAAGGAAGCCCAGCCACCAACCATGAGAAGCCCTGATCCTGCTTCAACTTGCTCACACAACCATTGCTCTGCTTTGGAAGAGAAACAGGAATGACGATAATCAGACAGAATAAAAAGATTATATCGTCTGGTAAACCAAGTTGTCGGAATAGCTGATTGATCGGGCACATGGTCAAATGAAAAACCTGACCATTGCAGGATAGCTGCTAAATAACGAGCAGGACCAGAGAGATCCCCCTCACCCAAAAACAAAACGGATTTAGCCTTGTGAGCCATCTGCCTCCTCTTACTCAAGTTCAGCCAATTCGGGAATACGAGTAAATGCAATTCGTGTCGGAGCTTGACTACGGGCATCGTCTAAAGGTCCGTAATAAACTGTGTCGCGGCCGTATTTTTGATTGAGTTGATCCATCACATGGGAAAGCTTTTCACGTTTTGGGTTTTCAAATAATGAAGGAATATGTTGAGAAGCAGAGACCAACGGGAAAAAAGTGACCCCAACCCAAATGGGTTTTCCTGCAGGCATGTGTTTCCATAATAAATCGAGTGTTTTTAAAAAGGTCGGCGTATCTTGAATTTCAGGGAGTTTAGTATGTGCGTCAAAACGTTCTTGATCTCCGACGAATTTGACTGAGAGAGACAGACCGAGTGCCCAATAATCTATTTTTCTGAGTCGAATGGCCGCTTTAC
>Ga0206907_1042_pt1 | contig 19560 bp, 24 predicted proteins | sample Alteio_BWOrgHeat_80_FD_152951 | JGI IMG/M metagenome (GOLD analysis project Ga0206907, IMG submission 152951) | Enriched cells from forest soil in Barre Woods Harvard Forest LTER site, Petersham, Massachusetts, United States -... | ecosystem: Environmental > Terrestrial > Soil > Temperate forest >...
AGTTTATTCGAAATATGGTTCTTCAAACCACCAGATTTCAGTTGACGTTTAAGTTGCTGGGCAAAATTCTGCGAATTATTCTTGACGAAATCTTTATTTTCGGCCAACTTTAAAAGAATTTCAGTCATTATTTTCCCTGAATAGATGGGAACTGTTTTCCCCGAAACATAGTCTTCCTCCTTTTTAAAAAACAAATTTATGGTCTTGGTTCGTCCGTCTTTTTCATAAATCAAATTATATTTGGGATTTTCCTTCTCTTTCACGACGCTGACATCGTCCTCAAAATCATATTGAAAGAGAGGGAGAAGAGGGCGTTTAAGAGCTACTTGACAATTTTTTATATCCGTTCCATGAGGGAGATCGCTTTCCGTTCGTGTATAAGATGCCGGATCACCTGCCTTGGTATTGACCTGTAGAGAATCCTGAGCAAAAATCGATGTTACAGCAATTAAAAATATGACTACGATTCGGATAAGCATATATATGAACTCCTTGTGATTTGTTTTAACTCTAAGTTAGTTTAAAAAACTTCATTGACAACAAATTGACAAAAAGACCCAATTTTTAGAGCTTTTTGGCCTAGAACCAAACCGTTTATTTCTTCCTTAAAAAGCCCTTTAAAAAAGCCAAAACACCCTCTAAACTCGAAGGGAATGATGAGCAAAATTTTTAGTTCAAGAAACCGGGGAAGGGTTACTGTGGCTTATGGGTAAGTTCTGGGTTTATTTAGATAACAAGGTTCAAGGGCCAATGGAGGTCCCTAATCTTCGCAAAATGGGGGGCTTTACACTGCTCACCCAAGTATGCGCAGATGGACAAAGTGGGTGGGAACTCGCCGATAATATTGTCGAAATCAAAGCTTACTTCTCGGCTCCTCCTCGTGCAACGACACTGCCTTTTGAAATGGCATCTCTAACTCCATCGAATACAATTGTGTTAGAACCCAACATACAGCCACAATCTGAAACGCTTAAACCAAACCCTGTTGAATTGAATAAACCAGTATCTACTTCCCCTACTTCCGGACCCTCCAAAGGGGCATTGCGTATTGCTTGTCCCGTCTGTGACTATAAAAATCCTCGAGAGAGCAAGATTTGCATGAAATGTGGAGAGCTTTTAAAAGAAGACGCGCCTCTCGAAAAAAATGCTCCTATCCCTTCTTTGGTTATCCCAAAGATTGAAGAACCCGAAGATTCCTTTGAACCCATGGAAATCCTCGAAGAACCTTCTGAAGAACATGAAAAACCAACAATTCATGTTCCGATGGGCAATATCGTCATGATTTTTATTGCTCTATCTGCCGTCTTAGGAGGGGGATTTGGAGGGTATGGCTATTGGCATCACCTTAAAATGAAGAAAGCAAAAATCGCACATGATTTAGCATTGCCGCCTACTCCTATTGTTAACTCCATCCCAGGAAAAAAATCTTTGACCAATAACAGCAGAAGCCGAAAGACCAAAAGAATCTCTCATAGACGACGCATCGTCCGTGCTCTGCCAGGAATTTCAGGAACCGTTCGTCATCCATCATCGAGACATACTATGCAAGCCGGAGAAAACGTTAGTTCAAAACCGGGAGACTCTTATGAAGTTTTAGATGAAGCCGCTCCGATTAAAAAGCGCCAATCTTCTCCTGAAGACTCTCCATATGCGACGAAGCGGCGGGCACAAAAATCTTTATGGACGGGGGCAGAGAAAAAAAGCGATGAGCCTTGTTCAACGAACGCGTATTTATGGAGGGAAGCGAACCGTTGCACGGAACACAGAAATCTTAATGCAAATTTTACGGGATAAAGAATACTTACAGGCGTTCGAAAAAGGAAAGCGTCTTTATCTTTACAACGATATGGATTGGGATGCCGTCAATATTCAGGGACCTGTTTATGAAGTCCATCTCACGTTGTCAGGGGGGAAAGAAACAGATGGAACACCACGGAAGCCCTTGCGCTTTGCTTTCGAAGCCGATTTAGAACGTGAAACAGTTCAAGCCAGCGGACCTGAAAGTGTGAAGTCTAATACTTTGCATGCCTTCTTTGATGAATCACGAATTCCTTCAGAAGAGCGAAGCGCAGTTGTTCGTGATACTGAAGAGTTAATTCTAGCCGCCGCCCCTGAAGGATCACCTCTCGCACTTCAAACCATTGTTCGCCAATTCATCGCAACCTATTCTCAACCTGTTTTAGACCAGATTGTAGAAGCCTACCACCTGGACACGGTCAATAAAGTTCTCCTTAAAGAACAGCCCAAAACACTTCAAAAACTCAATAAAAACGCGGGGGAAACCGCCGATGGTTTCACAAAATCAATGACACAAGCTGTCAATCCCAAAGATACATTAGTTTCAATTACAAAAGGTGACATCGACTGCAAAGTGGTCCGTGGAGCAGGTCCTGAACGGTTAATTGCTGTTCGAACCTCTTCAACAGCCTCGAAAGCCAAGTTATGGGAAACGCTGACCAGCTACGAGAACTTTTCGAAATTCTTACCCGACGTTTTAATTTCTCAACGCGAAGGTCAAGACGGGAAAGCCTCGGTGATTCATGCCGTTGCTTTAACGCGATGGATGTTTTTCGTCTTTAAAATGAATGTCCATTTACGAATTGTCGAAAGTGCTGAAGACCATACGATTGAATTTGAACGCATTGCTGGAGACTTTGACAAACTAAAAGGGAAAATCACGTTGAGCACAGATCCCACAAATCCTCAAGTCACACAAATCCTCTATCAAGCATCTCTCGATCCCAAAGGGATCTTCCCCGATTGGATTTTACGCCCCATGTCTCAACGCTTTTTGATCCCTGTATTCGAAGCACTTCGCGCCCGCGCTGAAAAAATCTAATCGATAAAAAAAGAACCCGGCCTGACGGGGTCGTGTCGGCCGGGTTCTATAGGGATGCGACGTTTGTTCTCGGAAAGGAAGGGGAAACTATTCTCCAAGAACCTCAGTCGCATATTTTTGGAACGTCTTGGGTGAAACAGACATCCATTTACCATTGATCTGGGCTTTGATCGTCGCCTTCCCAGTCGTTGACATTAATTCTTGATAATACGCTTGGGCTTTTCGAACGCCATTCGGATTTGTTCCAAATATTTGTTTAGAGCTTGGTTTACCGTTTACAATTGAAATGGATGCCACACCTTCCATCGATGTCGCTACTGGACCTGACGGTTCAGCTGCCTGCATATTTGAAGACGCTTTCACGAGCTTTGTTTTTCGTTCTGCTTGTTTAATCGCTTGCACTTTTGGAAGCGTCTCTACTACCGGCGACGCCGTTGGAGCTTCTTCTTTGGGAACTTCTACAGGCGGCGTTTGCTCGACCACAGGCAGTTCTTCTTTATTATTGATTTCTGCAGTCTCGTTGGGATTGGCATCGTTAATGGGAACATTCACATCTAAAGGTGCTGGATCAACCACTGGCTGACTTTTCTGTTGGAGATACGCCATTCCGACTAACAGCAAAATACCGCCTAATGCAAACCCACCGTTATAAACTACCTTGTTCATGATGAATTCCTGTTCTCCTTATAAAAGTTGCGCTTCTCTAATTTTGTACAGCACTTTAGGGATAGGAAAGGTTTGGCCCAAGCGAATATAGTCCTCTACAATGAGTTCTAAATGATTTTCAACGCCCGCATCAAAAAAACGATGGCCACAGAGCTGGCACACCCAACATGGGACTTCATTAACGAGCGCGACTAATGCATTATCATGCCAATAGGGATGTTCAACTTTCATCGGCTTCATCTCGTGCTTGCATACGGTGCAGTGTTTAATCATGCTTGGATATAGCCCTATCCTTACAAATGCGCGATAGAGCGCTTGGCCAAAAGCAGGGTCCTAAACGGCCTAGTCTTTGGTTAGGACTATTTTAAATTAAAGAAGGACTAGAATTACGACTGAGGAAAAGACATGGCGTCGGGAAGACGCGCATTATCGGTATCGCTGGGAAGACGAATAACGCTGACTCGTGGCCAACCTAAAACAGCACGATTTTTTTCTTCAATTCCCAAATCATGGAGTTCGCCATTCTGACCAAAGGTCATGAGTCCACGGTCATCGGGATCAAATCGATGTCCTAGTCGTTGTAACGCTCCCCATTCTTGGTGTGTTGCACCTAATCCATGAAGGATCTCATGCATGACAACCATGGGCGATAATTTATTCGCTGATAAATGAATGAGACCATCTCCCATATAAGCTGTTTCTTCCTCGGATCGCACACGATAATCGATTAGAACAACAAAGGCTTGCCCAGCCAGTCTATATAAAGAGGGAATCGTATGGATATAGACTCGGGACGTCAGAAGATGCCCCCCCATAGAATCCGGATCTAAATCACCATCGGCAACATAGAGTGTTTTCATCTCTTTAAATTTCAACGAAAATTCAGATTTACTCAAATAACGAAATCCTCGATTTAAATCTTCGGTATAGGCTTCAAAATATTCGGAGACTTCATGTCGACCAGGAAGAACAGGTTCATAGAGTTGCCCCGCGGGATGAGCTGGAATTAATTTAAAAAAATAAATAGGAACCTCTTGTTGATGAGCCCACTGTTTCAAACTATCAGGAACAGACGCTGTAAAAATGGGTTTGGCTTGCGCTCCATGATCTTGTTCAAGAATGCGAAGGTGTCGTGCTAAATAGCGAATCGCTCTGACATCTCCTTCAAAACGACTTCCTTCCATACCATCACTCTGATAAACGGCCAACCAATTTTCAACGGACTCTCGTGCGATAGCATATCGCCCTTGTGCCAATAACGCTTGCACACGAAACTCCATCAGTTTCATATCCCGAATAAAATCACGAACAGGTCCTTGTGCTAATGAGGTTTCTCGTAATACTTCCCCATAACGTCCAGTTTTGAGTAAATATTCAATCAAAGTATAGTCAATCTCTTCGGGGTTCCGTTTTTGAAATGATTTTTGTTGGCGATATTCCTGCAACGCTTCTTCGTAACGATTACTTCCCACGAGGAGAGCGATGAGTTGTTCACGAGCCACATCACATTTTTCGTCCAGAGGAAAAGTATTCAGAAGCTGACGAAGGTCTGCAATTTTATCACCGAGAGAAACATGTTGTTTAGAGAGATCTAGGAAATAATTAGGAGAAAAACTCGTGGTAGTAAAGATAACGGCTACCGTCATACATCGAAAACGTGAAAACATAAGTCCCTCCCACCCAGCATCTAGCCCTGGGGGAATGGGGTTTCAAGTAACGTCTTTGTAAAATATTCGTCTTATGAAGCGTTTTGATGGGGCCAACCATTCGTTGTATTCTATTTCTGATACACAAGCCATATTACTCTCATCCATTGCTGCTTATCAGCTTTTCAAAAACAATATGCTCAGTCTTTATCCCAGTGGGGGAGAACAAATCACTCTTCAAGAAACACCTTCGATTCGTGCAATGATCAGAGAATTACATGCTCTTCATCCTGAATGGATAATGCTTCCATCAGGACTTCATCTTCGAATGGATCGACTGGTTGCGACGGACAAAAACTCCACATCTCATATTTATTTGGATGCAATTGCCGAATCCGTAGAAGGGTTTTTAGATCCAACAATGCTTAATTGCAAAAAATGGATTAGACTTCCAAGTGGTCTTTCCTTTGATAAGGATCGTCTCATCGCCTATGAAGATCATTGGCAGGAAGACCCTGCTCACGCCATTCTTTATCTCAGTAGTGGACACGAATTTTGGATTCGAACGACTCAGGATCAAACCGCGTTTGATTTTTTTTATAAGGAATATTACTCATCTTATTTTTACAAAATGACTGATACCATTAGCGTAGATCTTAAAAGCATCGTGGCATGGCGTCGCCAATACGCAGGAGAGTCTTTAAAAAATCAGACAAACTGGATTTTATACCTCGGGCTGAACCAACAGATTGATCTGGGCGATCAAGAGCCGCGATTAGAGGGGTTCTTTAAAACCCCCACCCATGTCGCCTTTAATCTTGAAAAACTCGTGGGTTATGTTTATGAACAACCGCGAACAGAACTCTTTGAACCTCGCTTAGGTTTGTACTTACGAGAAGGACACGAGCTGAATCTTTATGAGAGAAGTGATGTTGTTGCAACCCAAGCACAGTTAACGACTTTTAACCATTCCCATTGGTTTACCACCGATTCTATGATGAAGATTGATTTAAGCCGACATTTATTTACTCAAATGAACTCCGATGGCCGTTTGTCTGTTACACTTAAGAATGGTCCCGGAATCACTATGACTGAAATACAATATAAGGGATTCTTTAAACAGTAGATTTCTAGCGCGCGGAGGTTTTATGGAAAACACAATTAAGATCACGGCAGAAGTTCTTCAACACGATGCCAACAGCTGTAAGTTTACAATCGATCGTTCTATTTTTGATGGCGAGTTCGCTCGTTTTGCGACCAAAGAAAGTGCAGAAGGATCACCTCTTGCACAAATGTTGTTTGCAGTCCCTGGAATCACACGTGTTGATATTTCCAATTTTACGGTAACTCTCACAAAAAGTACCGATCAAGACTGGCGAACTCTAGGACCTCAAATAGGGAAAGCCTTACGAGCACATATTGCTTCGGGACAACCTGCCGTTAATCCTGAAGTTCAGGAAAAGCGCCCCGTCGAAGATCAAATTCGACTCAAAGTTCAAAAAATATTAGACGAACAAATTAATCCAGCTGTTGCTAGTCACGGAGGAATGATCAGCCTTTTAGATGTGATGGGAAATACTGTTTTCATTAAAATGGGCGGCGGATGTCAGGGTTGCGGGCAAGCCAATGTCACCCTCAAAGACGGGGTCGTGCGCGCCATCCAAGAACAAGTCCCAGAAGTTGCGGAAGTTTTGGATAGTACGGATCATGCAGGAGGTGCTAATCCTTATTACACACCGATGCATTAGGAGAAAAATGAAGTAGAATTCTGCCACTTTTGAGACGGACACATACTAAGGGGGATCCACACATATGGTCATGGATACAGAATATGGACAAGAACGACGTCAACTTAAACGCGTCACTATTAAATTGCCCGTTACAGTAGAAGGCATTGGCGTTCAAAAATTTACCTGTGAAACACTGAATCTGCACGAACAAGGAATGGCCGCAACCTCGACGACATTTCTCACTGAAGGTCAACGCGTAACACTCACCATTGCTTTCCCGCGATCCACCATTGTAATCCATGGCATTGTGACCTGGTCCACCGCCTTGAATATTATGGCGCTTAAACCCACTCGTTGTGCGCTTGGATTCAAATTCGACCAAACATCAGCTAAAGACATTTCAGCAATTAAACGCTTCGTTCGTAATCACAAAGATTAACCTCGAGTCTTTTTTTTATTCTCTTGCGATCTTTTTAAAGATCGTTCATCCGACCCCGTTGCCAGAACCTTCAGTAGCGGTGTTGTGTTATCACACCTTCGACAGTCCTAAAAAGACGCCTTATAGCATCTCTTCAAGTCTCCTCAAGAAACAGCTGCATTATTTAGCAATACAACGAATACCCGTCATTCCACTCCAAGATCTCTACGATCATATGAACCACCATAAACTGCTGCCGCCTAAAGCAGTCATTATTACCATTGATGACGGATATAAAACAGCCCGGACAATTGCTGCACCACTCTTACAAAAACAGGGAGTTCCTTTCACACTTTTTGTCTATCCTAAAAATATAGGGCGACGCAATGGAATGAGCTGGGAAGATGTACAAGAACTATCCAAGGAAGGGGTTGATATTCAATCCCATTCTATGAATCATCCATTACTGACGCATCCCCATCAACGCATGAACCCGAAAGACTATGATGCTTGGTTGGACCAGGAACTCCTTGAAAGTCGGAAATTGCTGGAATCAAAAATTAAAAAACCAGTGCGTTTTATTGCTTATCCATTCGGGGGGTACGACGAGCACATCGTGCAAAAAACAAAAGAAGCTGGCTATCTGGCAGCCTTTACATGCGATGACGGAAACGCTTATGAAGATACCTTCCCCCTACGGGTTCCGCGACGTCTTGTTTTACGTGGACAAACCTGGCGGCGGTTTGTCAGTTTTTTCCAAGCGCAAGAACTGAACATCGAAAATCTTTCTCCTCGACCTGGCGAACGCTTACGAGGATTTCCCGAGACCATTGGAGGGACAATTACGAATATTCATCAGATTGATCCTAATACTCTTAAAATTCTTGTAGACGAATGGGGAGGTAAACGCGTTTTAGTACCGGTAGATCCCCACACCGGCCTTTTTAAAATTCCTTACCTTAAACCCCGCCGATATTGGTACAACTTTGTCAGTCTCTTTGCAAAAGATAAAGACAATCCGCACCTCACGCGTGAAGCCTCTTTTATTTTCATACTTTCACGAAACGTATCTAAAAATTAGTCTATATCTAAAGTTGATAAAATTAGTCTTATATGCTATTCTTAAGACTTAGGAGGCTATTTCATGTCCCAAGGCAATGCAGAAATTAAAGAAATTGCGGCCCAAGAGTACAAATGGGGATTTGTATCTCCTATTGATTCAGAGGTCATTCCTAAAGGGTTAAGTGAAGACGTTATTCATCTCATCTCTGCCAAAAAGCAAGAGCCAGACTGGATGCTTGAATGGCGACTGAAGTCTTACCGTGCCTGGAAAGAAATGAAAGAGCCTACTTGGGCCAATGTTCATTATCCTGCTATTGATTACCAGAACATGGTTTATTATGCAGGCCCAAAGCAAAAAAAAGAGGGTCTTAAAAGTTTAGATGAAGTCGATCCTGAAATTCGTAAAACTTTTGATAAATTGGGTATTTCACTGGACGAACAAAAGCGTCTTTCCGGTGTAGCCGTCGATGCTATTATCGACAGTGTCTCAGTCGCAACCACTTTTCAAAGTCAACTAAAAGAACTCGGTATTATTTTCTGCTCGATCTCAGAAGCCATTCGAGAATACCCTGAACTCATTAAAAAGTATTTAGGGTCTGTCGTTCCTCCCAAAGACAATTTTTTTGCAGCTCTGAATGCTGCCGTATTTAGTGATGGTTCCTTTTGCTATATCCCCAAAGGGGTTCGTTGTCCGATGGAACTTTCCACCTATTTCCGTATTAATGCTGCCGAGACTGGACAGTTTGAACGAACTTTGATTATTGCTGAAGAAGGAGCTTATGTTAGTTACTTAGAAGGATGCACCGCTCCTATGCGAGATATCAATCAGCTCCATGCGGCTGTGGTTGAGCTTGTCGCATTAGACAATGCGCAGATTAAATACTCGACTGTTCAAAATTGGTATCCGGGTGATAAAAATGGCATCGGTGGGATCTATAACTTTGTGACCAAACGTGGACTTTGCAAAGGAGTAAACTCCAAAATTTCATGGACTCAGGTAGAAACTGGTTCCGCTATCACCTGGAAATATCCTAGCTGTATCTTAAAAGGGGATAACTCCGTGGGTGAATTTTATTCAGTTGCTCTAGCAAACAACTATCAGCAAGCCGATACAGGTACCAAGATGATTCACGTCGGTAAAAATACCCGAAGTACAATTGTCTCTAAAGGAATTTCTGCAGGACATGGACAAAATACCTATCGAGGACTCGTCAAGATTTTGCAAGGAGCTACGGGTGCGCGGAATTACTCTCAATGTGATTCCCTTTTAATGAGTGATACATCTGGCGCCCATACATTCCCTTATTTAGAAGTCAACGAACCCACTGCTCAAATGGAACATGAAGCAACGACTTCCAAAATTAGTGATGACCAATTGTTTTACTGTAAACAGCGTGGTATTTCTGCTGAAGATGCAGTGGGAATGATCGTTAACGGCTTTTGCAAGCAAGTTTTTAAAGAATTACCGATGGAGTTTGCTGTCGAAGCTCAAAAGCTTCTCTCCATTAGTCTCGAAGGGAGTGTTGGATAAGCATGATTGAAATTAAAAATTTACACGCATCGATCGGAGACAAAGAAATCCTCCGCGGAATTACTTTAAAAGTAAATAAAGGTGAAACTCACGCCATCATGGGTCCTAATGGATCGGGGAAAAGCACGCTTGCAAATGTTTTGGCTGGACGTGAAGCTTTTACTGTCACGCAAGGCGAAATCCAGTATGAAGGCCAAAATTTGCTTCTGATGCCTCCAGAAGAACGCGCCGCCCGTGGAATTTTTTTAGCATTTCAATATCCCGTCGAAATTCCTGGCGTTACCAACAACTATTTTCTGAAGACGGCACTTAATTCAATTCGCCGTTTTAAAAAAGAAACTGAACTGGATGCGATGTCCTTTTTAAAACTTATTAAAGAGAAAGCACAACTGGTTGAAATGGATCCTGCCATGCTCTCACGGGGAGTCAATGAAGGCTTCTCGGGTGGTGAAAAGAAGCGCAATGAAATTCTTCAAATGGCACTTCTTGAACCTAAGCTAGGACTGTTAGATGAAACAGATTCGGGTCTTGATATCGACGCTCTACAAATTGTTTCTAAAGGTGTGAATGCCTTGCGTAATAAAGAACGGGCTTTTATTGTGGTAACGCACTATCAACGGCTTTTGAATTACATTCAGCCAGATTATGTTCACGTCTTAGCGAATGGTCGTATTGTTCGATCAGGTGGAAAAGAATTAGCTCTCGAACTCGAACAACGAGGCTATGGCTGGATTGAAGAAGAAGCCAAAGCCGCGGTTTAATTGTTATGCCTCCTGTTCTCGATCAATGGCTTGATCAAAAACGCCAAGCGGCATTGACCGCCTTTCAAACGAAAGGATTTCCGACGACGAATGATGAAGCATGGCGATTTACCAATATTAGCCCTATTGCCAACACCTCATTCTCTCCGACACCCAAAGAGATCGCCGTTGATGCAACTCAACTCCAACCACTTTTATTTCCAGGACTAGACCGTTTTCAAATAGTCTTTATCAACGGGCACTGGAGCGAAAAGCTGTCCCATATTCCGTCCATTGCGGGTGTCTCTATTCAAAGTCTTGCCCATATTCTTAAAAACGATTCTCGTTCTTTAGAGACTTACCTCGGGAAATCAATAGCTATTTCTGAAAATGCATTTGAATTATTAAATACCTATTCATTCGAAGACGGTCTTTTTCTCTCGATTGCAAAAGGGATACGGGTTGAAATGCCTATTCACTTGGTCTATTTCTCAACCTCCTCAGAAACTCCAACAGCAAGTCATCCTCGCAACTTGATTGTCACAGGACAAGATAGCCAAGTTGCTGTAATCGAAACAACGATGAGTTTGGCCAATCAACCTTATTGGACAAATATGGTGACAGAAATATTTCTAGGAGAAAATAGTCGATTAGATCACTATAAAATACAACAAGAAAGTCTGTTAGCCTATCACACATCCTCTTTACAGGTAAGACAAGCCCGCTCGAGCAATTTTCAATCTCACGCTATTTTATTGGGCGGTGCTATCGTACGCAATAACATTAATATTGCGTTGGCGGAAGAAGGGAGTGAATGCAGTCTTCATGGACTTTATTTAACAACCGGTAGCCAGTTAACCGATTCTCACACCTTTATTGATCACATCAAACCTCACTGTACGAGCCGAGAACTTTATAAGGGCATCTTGGATGAAAAGTCTCGTGGTGTATTCGATGGACAAATTATCGTTCGAGAGAATGCTCAAAAAAGTGATGCGGTGCAAACCAACCGCAACCTTCTCTTGTCTGATGCTGCACTCGTCAATACCAAACCAGAACTTAAAATTTTCAACAATGATGTGAAATGCAAACACGGAGCAACCGTCGGGCAGCTCAATAATGAGTCGCTGTTTTATTTGCGCTCCCGAGGAATTCCGCTGGCCGAAGCACGAAAGCTCTTAATCTTTGCCTTTGCGAGTGAAATGATTGAGCTCGTCGATATTCCAGCTCTTCGACAAGGCCTTGAAACACTTTTATTCGCGAAATTTCAACACCCTTAATATGTCTGAACTAAGCGATCTTTACCAGGAAGTCATTCTCGATCACAGCCAAAAGCCGCATAATTATCGAGTGATGACTGATGCGACGCAAAGCCTCAAAGGACACAATCCTCTTTGCGGGGATCAAATGACACTTTATCTTCGGATGGAGGGAGATAAAATTCAAGATATCACCTTTCAAGGACAAGGCTGTGCCATTTCAAAATCCTCGACCTCTGTTTTAACCGATCTTGTTAAAAATAAAACCAAAGCAGAAGCACTTGCCCTCTTCGATAAATTTCAAAAAATAGTCACTGGAAAAAACAGCGAACAGCTCGACGATACAGATCTGATGGCCGTATTCGCCGGGGTCGCCTCTTATCCCAATCGCATTAAATGTGCAATTTTGGCATGGCACACATTGAAGTCCGCTCTCGAAAATAAGCAAAAGCAGGTGTCCACTGAATAATTTTATGCGCAACGCATTCATCCAAGTGCTTGCGCGCTTTCTTCAAAAGCATCCCATTCTCTCTGTTGTCCTTATTGTGACCTATGTCATCCTTCCGTTTGATTTGATTCCAGAAGCCTTGGTAGGACCTTTGGGTTATATCGACGATCTCATTGTTGTTGTAGTTCCAGCCCTTATCGCTTATCAGCTTCGCAAAAAACGAAATAACCTCTCGTGAGTATTTTGTTTCTTACGTTGGGCATTGTGCTCGTTCTCCTCGGGTTATGGGGGATTTTCTTGCCGGTCTTACCAGGTATTCCATTGATTTTTTTAGGTTTAGTATTTGCTGCAGCAATGGATGGGTTTGTCCGTGTGGGATGGATTCCTTTAACGATTTTAGGAGTATTAACGCTTTTATCCTTTGTAATTGATTATGTAGCAACGTTTTATGGCGTTAAAAAGGCAGCGGCTACAAAAGAAGGAATTATCGGCGTTGTCCTGGGTACTGTCATTGGACTATTTATGGGATTTCCAGGAATTGTGTTGGGACCTTTAATAGGCGCTATGATTGGAGAATTATATGCGCACCAAGATTTAAGACAAGCGAGTAAAGTAGGACTTTATGCGTGGGCAGGTCTTTTAATTGGGACTGTTTCGAAATTAGCTCTCGCCTTTATCATGATTGGCATTTTTATTTTTGCCGTTATTTTTTGACTTACATTCCCAGATTCTAATCATTCCTGTTGCAAACTACTAAAAATCCCTATAAATAGAGTCGATTCTATGAATGATGGATTCCCTACTCTTTCTTGGCAACAATTTTCTGGTGCCTTTCAACAACTCACATTATCATCTGTTTTAGATATCAGTATTGTAAGTGTCTTAATTTATTTTGCACTGTTGTGGTTCCGTCGTGCAAAAGCCATGCGAGTGGGATTAGGCTTTATGACGCTAGGCGTGATCTACCTTGTGGCAGGACAAATAGGGATGACTCTCACCACATCTCTTTTCAAAGGGATCTTTACTATTTTTCTGTTATCGATGGTCAGTATCTTTCAAGAAGATCTGCGACGCTTTTTCGAGAAAGTTAGCTTTTGGAAAAGTGAAGCCACCCTCTTCCGCCGTCGAACACTAGATCCCTTATTAGATACCACCATGAAATTCTCTCGGGCACGCATTGGCGCTTTGATTGTTCTCAAAGGACGAGATCCATTAGATCGTCATCTAGATGGTGGACATCCTTTGGGAGGGCAGATTTCTGCGGCACTACTCGATAGTCTTTTTGATCCGCATTCAGATGGTCATGATGGGGCTGTGATTATTGAAGGGGAACTGGTCACACAGTTTGGTGTTCATCTTCCTCTGTCACGCAATATTGATCCCCGTTCAGGGTTAGGAACGCGCCACTCAGCTGCTTTAGGATTAAGTGAACTCTGTGATTCTCTTTGCATTGCAGTGTCCGAACAAAAAGGAACCATTTCTGTTGCTAGAGACGGTCATCTCTCAATCTATACAAAACGCATGGAAGTCGAACAGGATATCGAAAAATTCTTAGCCCACAAACGATTAGCTCCGCATTACGCGCAAAAAAAATGGACCGCCCTTTTTAGACATCCCGTTGAAAAAATTCTTGCTATCCTCCTCGGTCTTCTTCTATGGCTTTTACTGGTCCAAGGATTTAGACCTGCTCGTAAAGCTTTCTCTGTTACTGTCCATCCTCAAAACTGTCCGACAACACTCCGGGTAGAAAATGTAACCCCTACGGAAGTCTTCATCACCTTGGCAGGACTAGAGCGCGATTTTTCCGATAAGAATCCTCGTTTTTTAAAAGCATTTATTGATCTCTCAGAAATGCATATAGGTAACCATGAAATTGAATTGACAGCAGAAAATTTTAATTTGCCTCCCAGTCTCAAAGTAATCGAGATTATTCCTCAAACAATAACGGTTTCCTTGGTTCCTATACCAAAAGCACCATCACCTGTATTAAAAGCGTGGACAGCACCTATACCTGCGATCAAAAAACGAAAAGCATGGCTCTTCTGGAAATCGGATGAATAATCTAGCTTTATGAATGCATTACAAATTTTGGAGGATTGGAAAACCAAAGGGGTTTTAAGGCCAGAACAATACGAGTTACTTACTGCCATTTTAACAGGCCAGCGTTTCTCTCTTTATCGGGAAATAGAAATTTTTCTTTATCTGGGCGTGATTGCAGTAGTCGGAGGAGTAGGATGGACAATCAAAGATTACTTTGTCAACCTTGGCGATTTTGCCATTATCAGCGGACTTACACTTTTCCTCTTCGCCAGTATTGGGTATTGTTTTCTAAAAGGCAATTCTTATACCACTGATCAAGATACTTCATCCGACAGCCTATTGAATTATCTTCTCTATCTTGGTTGCCTACTGTATGGCGTTGAAATGAGCTATCTTCAATGGCGGTATTCCTTATTTGGAGCACAGTGGGATTATCATTTTTTCTTATCCGCTTTTTTATTTTTCGGACTAGCCTATCGTTTTGATAACCGTTTTGTATTGTCGCTTGGGATATCAAGTCTCTCCGCCTGGTTTGGCTTCCGGTTGAATCGATGGGGAATTGATGGAATTGAAACCTATCGTCTTTCTGCGATTGGCTATGGTTTTATTCTGATCGGCATAGGTTTTCTTACTCATCTTTCAAAAATCAAAATGCATTTCTTGAATACTTATATACAAGTGGGGAGTCATTTCTTATTCATTGCTTGTTTGAGCGGTTTAGGATCGTCTTTTATCCTACTTTATACAGTTTTCTTGATTATTCTTTGTTTCGGCATAGGGAGTTACGGAGTTCAAACCCGACAATTTTCCTTTGTCTTGTATTCTATCGTCTATGGTTATATCGGTATGAGCTATCTTCTTTTGACTCATCTTTTTCAGAACACAGGGGCGATTCTTCTGTATTGCGTGTTGAGTAGCTTATTGGTTATTGCTGGAAGTGTCACGCTTTCTAAACGCTTGGGAGAAGAGGAAGGACTATGAGAATTTATTCTCCCGAGGTTGAGGAACAGCTTTTTCTATTTCATTTTTTAAAAGATACGCTTAATGAAGTATCCACTCCTGTTCCACTTTCCCTGAAGCGCTGTCGATTTTGGATACGCATTCTTCTTTTCCTTTTTACCCTGGGTTTTTGTATTGCATGTATGGGGTTTATCTGTTTTGTCTTTGACATTCATCATGAATTTGCAATTGCAAAACTCTCTCTGCTTTTGGCAATGATCAGCTTTATAGCAGCGGAATATCAGATTCAAAACCATCGTCTCTATCGCTATGGCATCGAAGAAGCCTTGATTGTCTTCGCTTTGGGATGTCTGACCTTTGGAAGTTATGGATTATTTGATCACTTCATTCATGAAGGATGGAAAAACGCCAGCCTTTGGGCGTCGCTCATAAGTTCGATCGCTAGCTATGGCGCATATCGTCGATACGGCTATCACTATCTTTTAATTTGGTCTTTTATTGCTAGTGCGCTCATGTTGGGAGATCTATTTCATAATCCCTCTCTGCAAAGAATAGGACTTTTAGGAATATTCACGACACATCTCATCTTCTTTTTTTATAAACAGAATCATGAAACATGGATTCGACTAAAACAGGAATGGGAAGTCTCTGCCACATTAAGTGTTTTTGCTCTTTACTTAACGGTGAATTTACAACTCAGCACTTTTCAACTCTGGAGATCGCCTTTCTCCGATTTTAATTCACTCTCTATCCACTCACTTTTTCCAACTTCTTTCTATTGGATGTCATATGCATTGATATGGATTATCCCTATTGTGAGTTTCAACTACAGTCTACGCCATCGTTTGCGTGCTTGGTTAGATATAAGCTTAATTCTTTTTCTTTTAACCATCGTCACTAACAAACCTTATTTGGGAATAGAAAGAAAACCTTGGGACCCTATTCTGTTGGGAGTAATACTCATTACTGTCGCGGTCCTTGTTAAGCGATGGCTCCGAAAATCTCCCCAAGACAAATGGATTGGGTTAACGAGTGATCCAGAAATGAAATCTGACAAACGACTTCTGGATGCTGTCGCTACCGCTTCTACGGTTCTCAATCCTATACCATCACCAATATCGCCAACGACTCCCAACCCCACTCCCGGTTTTAAGGGGGGAAATTCTGGTGGGGGTGGGGCTTCAGGCACTTACTAGAACTGCTGTAGTAGAATCCGGCAAAAACAAGGAGACGTTTCATGACATTGACACTTTCAGAAGACCAGTATAAACGACTTCTTACGTTAACTGTTTTAGGCGAATGGATGATTAATGCGATCCGGAAAGAACCGGATATTGACTATGAAATGACTGCCTCCACTGTATATGCCGGGGCTAAAGAATCTTCTTTAGAATCGCTGATTCGTTTTGATTCGAACAATAGTAGTTGGACCCCTTCCGAATTATTGGAAGACAATGCGCACGCGTTAATTGATCAATATGATGAAGTGGTCTTTTGGGAAGAACTAACCAATCGGCTGGTTGAACGCGATTTGATTCGAAAATATGGGGAACGCGCAGTTCAAAGCATGCGGCAAGGTCAAAAAGAAAGAGAGTCTTTTGCTATTGCCAAAGTCTATACAAGAGAATTTGAAGACCAAGGGCTCGAACGACTTCAGTTAAAATAAAGCGTTTGTAGTAAACTATTGGGTTTATATAGGTTTATAGTTGGGCGAAAACGCAATTGAAGGAGATTTATTATGGGCAGTACTAGACCAAAATGGTTAATTAAGCAGGAACGTCAGCGTATTGTAGAAGCCAGAAAGAAAGCACGTGAAGTCAAAGGAAGTGTTAAAAATCTCGGCGTTCGTCGCATGGCAAAGCATGGCGGACTCAAACAAGGTCACGGTGTGTAATAGGTCGAACTGCTACGCACAAATTGCGTAGCAGTTCTTCTGTCGTTTAAATACTATTAGGGAACGTAAACGTGACTGTGAAATGGATGTAAGCGGTGCTTTAATTTGCCAGGTAAATGAGCTGTATGATTCACGATATTTGTACACATCGTTAAATCTGTTAAATCCGGATCTTGCACTTCCTGGAAAAAATTGAAAACAGCCGTTGTTAGAACGATTAATAAAAATCCCAACAGTCCTATAGGAAGTACTGCAAGAATAAACTTTTCCTTCTTTTTCTCAATTCCATAGTTGGCAAAGAGTTGCCAAATATTTTTAACCATTAAAATCCCTATAAGCGTCATGATTGTCCAGAAGGCCACGTTGATCATCTGATCTCCTTTATATTTTTATAAAAGCAACGCGATGCTAGCACAAATTTATTAATTTCTCTTTTTTAGGCTTAGAATAGCGTTTAATTTCAGCTTCTCGAATTAATGCTTGAGAGCGGGTGAACCCTTTTTCACGATAGACCAAGGCAACGGGGGAATGTGTTTTCGTATAGGCGGCACCACGTCCTGATTGATGGGAAAGCAGTCGACGTTCCACATCTTTAGTGATTCCTGTATATAGCGACCCGTCTCCGCAACGCAGCATATAAACACTCCAACAGCGTTCTCCACCCATTGGAATCTTTTTAATCATTCGTAAATAAGTCGCATGCATGGCTTATCTTACTTACTTCTTGAAATCCATTGTTTTTGGAGACAGGTTAATACATGCATACTTTAGTTTGGTGGAGTGTTTGGGGACTTGTCATTGGCACAGCATTATTTGGCCTGCAACAATCCAAAACATATAGTATTTCACTCATTCTTGCGATTCCGTTATTAACCGGCGCCCTTGCTGCGGCAGTCCTTAAACTTCGACATGAATACCAAGAAGCGTTAGAGCACGCCAAATGGTTTGCATTGACTCTCCTATTTTTCCTTTTAGGTTCAGGGTACCTGTATTTGAAAACAAGAAATGTCGGACCATTTGCTACGGCTAGTACACACAAAGCATTCCTCGGCGTTACTTTTGAAATGTCCATTCATGAAGTGGAACGCGCCCTAGGACGAAAACTAATAACTCCTTTTCCTACTGCTTCGCAAAGTCCCGAATCAATCAAAGATTGGGTTATTGAATTGTTGCCACAAATGGAACAACCGTTGGAAGTTCGAACACTGTCTGGACTTGTTTTGTATGGCGTCAATGCCCAAGGCCGCTTTGAATTTAATCATGGACGATTAGCGGTTGTGGAAATTGCCTTTGAACCTAAATCCATTAGCACGTTACCGCCATTAATGGATCATCTGCGTGAAGAACTCGCCAAAACCTATAAAGCAGTACCTCGTCATCACGAGCCACCATTAGTTTATCGAAAGGAAGCTATTGAAGCTATCCTTATACCTAAGCGCATCGATGAAGGGCATGTTCAAGTTACTATCCGTCTTCGTTATTTGCCCTTGGTCGATACAAGTCTTGAACCTCTTGCCGCCAGTACTGAAGTCTTCTAACTATTTTATTTGGGAGGACGTTGGATTACAGCATCAATAAAGCCATAGGCTTTGGCTTCTTCTGCGGAAAGATATAAGTTACGTTCGGAATCGGTCCAAATGCGTTCAAATGTTTGGCCAGTGTGTTCAGCAATAATCTCACAGAGACGACGCTTGTTCTGCATAATTTCTTTGGCTTCAATTTCAATTTCAGTCGCCTGCCCGGTTACACCACTCGTCAGCGGTTGGTGCATCATAATGCGTGCATTGGTTAGAGCAAATCGTTTTCCTTTTTGGCCTGCGGCTAAAAGAACTGCGCCAAAAGACATCGCCATTCCCATACAGATAGTAGTCACGGGAGATTTGATGTATTGCATGGTGTCATAAACAGCAAGCCCTGCAGTGATTAAACCCCCGGGAGAATTGATGTACATAAAAATTTCTTTGCCTGGATCAATCGAATCTAAATAAAGAAGAGAAGCAATAATCACATCGGCAGAATCCGTCGTCATTGCACCTTCAGAATCTCCAACAAATAAAACGCGTTCTTTAAATAATTTGGAATAGATATCGTAACTTTGGCTCGCACCGGATTGATTGGAATGTTCAATAACTGTAGGAATTAGCATGTCATTATTATGCCATGATGCGGGTCAATTATGCTTTTAGATTTTGGGGAACTTTCTTTTTTAATGGGCATTCTTTTTTGCAGTGGCTGTGCAACCCCACATGAAAAAACATGGGATGCGATGCATCAATGCGCCATAGACAATCAAGGAGATCCCATCAGTACGATCTGCCAAGAGCGAT
>Ga0206907_1043_pt1 | contig 19406 bp, 15 predicted proteins | sample Alteio_BWOrgHeat_80_FD_152951 | JGI IMG/M metagenome (GOLD analysis project Ga0206907, IMG submission 152951) | Enriched cells from forest soil in Barre Woods Harvard Forest LTER site, Petersham, Massachusetts, United States -... | ecosystem: Environmental > Terrestrial > Soil > Temperate forest >...
ATACGAAGATGTCTATCTTGCTGAAAAAGCCACTGAAAGAGGGAGAACTTTTTCTCGACGCAAAGCCCTAACCCATAATGAAGTATGGAATCCTGTTAAAGCAAAAAAAGCGGCATGACGTTTACAGCGGTTTATCATCCAGCTATTCTGGATGATCTTTCCGACATTAATCGGAATCTTCAAACTCGAATTGAACACGCCATAACAGAAAGGCTTTGTATTGCGCCTCAAGCCTATAGCAAGCCTCTTGCCGCGAATCTTGCAGGATACTGGAAAATGCGCGTTGGGGATTATCGCGTCGTCTTTAAAATCGTTAAACAAGAGATCTGGATTTACGCTATTATTAATCGTCGAGATATTTATTCAGATGTCATACAACGATCAGATTGGAAACCTTAATTTATGAAACAAGAAATTCAGCAAACGGTGAATCAGCTCACAGAGCGTCTCTCCAAAATTAGGGGGTATCTTTGACCTGGATCGTAAACAAATGCGGCTTCATGAACTGGAAAACCTCTCCTCAGATCCGACCCTTTGGGATAGTCCTCAAAAAGCACAAGATACGCTAAAAGAATTAAACGCAGTCAAGCAGGAGTTGGGAAACATTAAATCCATTGAATCAGGCATTCAAGACATCAAAGATTTAAGCGCTCTCGCCGAAGATTCCGATACCACTCTCTTAAAAGAATTGGATACCCATGCCAATGAACTTGCAAAGAAAATGAAAATGATCGAGCGCGAAGCAAAATTTTCCGATCCACATGATGTCGAAGATGCTCTTATCTCTGTGCATGCCGGTGCTGGAGGAACAGAAGCTTGTGATTGGGCTGAAATGTTAACGCGCATGTACGAACGTTTTGCAGAAAGCAAAGGATTTCCTGTCGAGATTACCGATATTTTAATGGGTGAAGAAGCGGGGATTAAATCGATTACCTTTTTTATTCGGGGAACACATGCCTTTGGATTGCTTAAAGGGGAAACCGGTGTTCATCGCTTGGTTCGCATCTCACCCTTTGATGCCAACAAACGGCGTCATACCAGTTTTGCCTCTGTTGATGTCCTACCTGACATCAAAGATGATATTGAAATTAAAATTGAAGATAAAGATATTCGCGTCGATACCTATCGTGCTCACGGTGCCGGCGGCCAACATATCAATAAAACGGATAGTGCGATACGGATTACTCATCTACCGACGAATATTGTTGTAGCTTGTCAAAATCAGCGTTCTCAGATTAAGAATCGAGAGCAAGCCATGAAAGTTTTAAAAATTCGTCTTTACGAATTAGAGCAAGAAAAGAAACGCCAAGCATTTGAAAAACGTTATGACGATAAAGGGGATATTGCCTGGGGGAATCAAATTCGATCCTATGTTTTTATGCCTTATCAATTGGTTAAAGATACACGCAGTGAATTTGAAACGAGCCAAGTAGAAAAAGTAATGGATGGGGAATTGGATGAAATGATCGACGCCTATTTGGAATACCTCACAACAACAAAATTAAAAGGAGTTAAAAATTAAAAAATTAAAATTAAAAGATGCATTTTTTGCTAAGACCCATCTGTTCTTTTTTAATTTCGAATTTTTAATTTTGAATTAACATGGGTGATTGGCGTTTAGATCAATCGAAAGCCACACGTCGCTATATCTGGCAAGAAACGCGAGGGAAAAAAGATCCGACGTTACAAGACTTTCTCAAACGGATGATTCCATTTGAAGAATACAAGCCTTTACGTTTTGAAAAGATTGGTTCGGAAATTCATGGATGGCGCGGCATTACCGATACCAAGGGTAAAGTCTATTGGGCTTCCTGTTTGCGTTTTGTCGACGAAGGTTGGGATATGTGGAGCCTTTGGTATCGACCGGATGAACGGCGCTGGCGTCGAACCCCTTATCAAGAACTCCCGAGAGGTCGCGCTATTGAAGGAGGAGCAACCTTTCTAAAAGATTTTCTAGTAAGATAGGCTAAATTTTTCCGAGGAGGCCATATTCATGGCACGCGTATTGGTCGTCGATGATGAAAAAGATGTCGTAGAGTTGGTTAAATTTTTATTGGAACGAGATGGGCATCAAGTCTTAGAAGCCTTTAACGGAAAAGAAGCACTTGAGCGCGCGCGAGCAGAGCATCCCGATCTCATTATTTTGGATATTATGATGCCTGAGATGGATGGTTATACCGTCAATGCACGGTTAACAGAACAAGAAGCCACTCGACATATCCCTGTAATTATTTTGACAGCCAAAGGTCAAATGCGTGATGTCTTTGAAATGGCGTCCAATGTAGCGTTCTACATGGAAAAACCGTTTGATCCTAAACATCTACGTGAAAAAATCCAAGAAACATTAGCGAAGAAAAGTTCATGAGCGAAGTCACAAACGAAACACCGATTGAGCAATTGATCGGTCAACGTCGAGAAAAAATTCAAGTTCTACGCGAAAAAGGAATCAATCCTTTTCCTTATCAGTTTGAACGAACCCACACATTAGGACAATTAAAAACCACTTACGATTCATTGCAAGAGGCCCAAGAGTCTCCAGATCTTGTTCAAACCACAGGTCGTCTCATGACGATTCGTGAAATGGGGAAGGCTTCTTTTGCGACGATCAGTGAAGGACAAGAACGCATTCAAATTTATTTACGTAAAGATACTTTAGGCGAAGAAACATTTCTCTTATTCCGAAAAACATTCGATATTGGCGATATTGTCGGCCTCGAAGGTCATATGTTTCGCACGCATACCAAAGAACTCACACTCAAAGTATTGAAAATTACTTTACTTTCCAAATCCTTAAGACCGCTTCCTGAAAAATTTCATGGACTTAAAGATGTGGAAACCCGTTATCGACAACGTGAACTCGATCTGATTACAAATGCGGATGTTCAAAAACTCTTTAAACTTCGAAGCGCTTTAATTTTTTCGCTTCGTCAAACTCTTTATAAAGAAGGTTTTCTAGAAGTCGAAACTCCTATTTTGCAAGCGCAAGCGGGTGGGGCTGCCGCACGTCCTTTTCAAACCTTTCATAACGCACTCGAATCCAATCTATTTATGCGTATTGCTCCTGAACTTTATCTCAAACGCTTGTTGGTGGGGGGTCTTGATCGCGTATTTGAAATTGGCCGCGTATTTCGTAATGAGGGCATTGATACAAAGCATAATCCCGAATTTACCATTCTCGAAGCGTATCAAGCCTATGCCGATTACACAGATATGATGACATTGACAGAAGAACTCATCAGCCAAGCCTCTATCGCCTGCAGTGGTGGACATGAAATTTTGTTGCATGAGAAACCTCTTTCACTGAAGCCTCCTTTTGTACGAGCCTCCATGGGAGATCTATTCAAACAATATACGGGTCAGGATGTTATTCAAGCCTGGAAAGAAGGATGTTTACGTGCATTGGCGAATGCCCTTCATGTGTCCGCAGATGAAAAAACCCCTGAACATAAAGTATTCGACCGAATCTTTGACATGAAAGTGAAACCGCATTTGTGGCAACCGACATTTATTATCGATTACCCCGTCGAAATATCACCATTGGCGAAAAAGCATCGTTCTATTCCTGGCTTGGTTGAACGCTTTGAACTCTATATCGCTGGAGATGAAGTCGCCAATGCCTATTCTGAATTAAACGATCCCGACGATCAACGACAACGTCTTGAAAAGCAATCGGCTGCAAAAAAAGCTGGAGATGATGAAGCTGAGATAGCAGACGAATCTTTTTTAACGGCTCTTGAACATGGAATGCCTCCTGCGGGTGGATTAGGCATTGGTGTCGATCGCTTAACGATGATGCTGCTGGGTCAAACTTCGATTCGTGAAGTCATCTTGTTTCCGTTACTAAAGCCAGAGTAGGGGACGCCAGCAGGCGCTCCCTACATTCTCACAAAATGTCTTTTGAATTCTTTCTCGCCAAACGGTTCTTATCCGGCCAACGCTTAGGTTTTTTTCGTTTGGTGACAACTGCAATTGCTATTGGCGGAACCGCTCTAGGCGTTGCAGCACTTTTAATTACATTGGCCGTCATGGATGGATTTCAATCAGACATCCAACAAAAAATTCTGGGAACACAACCTCAAGTCGTGGTCTCCAATGCCGTGGGGGGAACGCTCGCGAATGATTCTGTGGTGTCGGATCAACTTTCTCACTTCGATAATGTCGCTGCGGTAGCCCCTTATATGTATGGTCAGGCTCTCGTTGAAGCCGGATCCACGGTCACGGGGATTATGATTCGTGGGATTATTCCTAATGAGGAAGATCATGTGACAGAAACAGGTCACATCTTGACCCAAGGAACTTGGTCTTCCTTAACTGAAAATACAGCGGTGGTTGGAGAAGAGTTAGCAAGGACATTATCTATTCACACAGGGGATACTATTTCGTTGATTGTTCCTGAGGCCGGGGCTCAAGTATTGAATCAACTGCCGCGTATTCGTAAATTTAAAGTCGTAGGAATGTTTCGCTCCGGAATGTATGAGTATGATGCCAATCTGATCTATTTGAAATTACAGGGAGCCCAAGATCTCTTAGGCCTTCAAAATAGAATTACAGGATATGGCTTACGACTTAAAAACGTCGACGACTATCCTAAAACAACCGTGCAGATTCAAAATATCTTAGGAATTGCCTATTGGACTCGGTCGTGGCAGGACATGAATAAGAATCTTTTTTCGGCGCTCAAATTGGAACGAACAGTCATGTTTCTTATTTTAACTCTCATTATTTTGGTTTCCAGTTTCACGATTATTTCCAATCTTCTGCTTTTGACAATTGAGAAAGCGCGAGAGATCGGTATTCTTCAGGCGATTGGAGCTTCTCCTCGTCAAATCGGAAAAATTTTTCTATTTAATGGATTATTGCTAGGAGGAACAGGTGTTTCCTTAGGACTTCTTTTTGGAGTGGGAATTAGTGCACTTTTGAAAAAATATCCTCTGATTCGTCTGCCGGCAGATGTTTATTACATTGATAAACTTCCGATTAAATTAAGCCTTACGACAATCGAAAGTGTGGGGATTTGCGCTTTTAGTCTTGTCCTTTTATCTGTTCTTTATCCCGCTTGGAAAGCAAGTCAAATGGATCCCATTCAAGCCATACGCCAAGGATAATGATGAGCACATCCCTTTTATTAGCCCATGCACTTCGAAAAACGGTTTACCAAGGGGATCGGCCTATTGAAATCTTACATGGTATTGATTTAGAACTCTATACGGGAGAAAGGATTGCTATTTTAGGACCTTCGGGCGCTGGGAAATCTACTTTACTTCATATCCTTGGACTCATGGATCAGTTCACCTCGGGGACATTAACTATTCAAGACCGAGAAGTCCAGTCTTTAAAATCATTAGAACGCGCTCAAATACGCAGTCACTCTATTGGATTTCTGTTTCAGTTTCACTATCTTCTTCCTGAATTAACCGTTTTAGAAAATGTGGCGCTGCCGGCGCGCATCATCGGAATGACTATCTCCGAATCTGAATTCAAAGCTCGTGAGGTTTTAGCTACAATTCTGGATTCCCATCACTTTGATAAAAAGCCGTATCAATTATCGGGGGGAGAACAACAGCGTGTTGCATTGGCCAGAGCCTTGGTCAATCGGCCTTCTCTAGTTCTAGCAGATGAACCTACGGGGAACTTAGATCGTGAAACCGGAGAAGAGGTCCTTAAACTTCTTTGGAATGAAGCGCAACGCAGCCAGACCGCGGTTGTGATTGTGACGCATCAAGAAGATATTGCACAACGTGCAGGCCGGTGGATACGCTTACGCGATGGAAAAATAGAATCAACGGGAAACTCATGAAAATTTATTTGAATGGACAATTAGTCGATAAAGAAAAAGCTACTGTTTCTGTATTTGACCACGGATTATTGTATGGGGATGGCGTGTTCGAAGGCATTCGCGCTTACAATGGACGAGTCTTTAAACTAGTAGAGCATATTGATCGATTATTTAATTCTGCGCGCGCTATTCTGTTAGAAATATCTCTGACCAAGCAACAAATCCAAGAGGCTGTCTTAGAAACATTACGTGTAAATCAATTGCAAGATGCTTATATTCGATTGGTTGTGACACGAGGATCTGGAGATCTAGGTCTGGATCCACGCCATTGCACCAAACCAACGATCTTCATTATTACTGACAAAATCACGCTTTATCCTGTTGAATTTTATCGCGATGGACTTTCCGTCATTACCTCTTCGGTGAAGCGTAATATTTCGGAAGCTTTAAGTCCTGCTATTAAATCGCTTAATTACCTTAATAATGTATTAGCCAAAATAGAAGCTATTCGTCAAAATGCACCTGAAGCCATTATGTTGAATCGTGAAGGATACGTCGCAGAATGTACGGGAGATAACATTTTTCTTTTTAAAGATAATGTTTTGATTACACCTCCGACCTGGGCGGGCGCCTTAGAAGGAATTACTCGCAACGTCGTCATGGATTTAACCAATCGAAAGCTTAAACTTGAGGTCCGAGAAGAGATATTCACCCCTTACCATTTGTATATCGCCGATGAAGTCTTTTTAACGGGGACAGCTGCGGAAGTTATCCCAGTCACCAAAATTGATGGTCGAATAATTAAAGATGGCAAACCAGGAAAAGAAACGTTAAAACTAATGAAAGCATTTGGGGAACTGACCCGCATGACAGGCGTTCCTATAAGAAGAAAATGATTTGCAATATTTGCGGTAAACATCCGGCAACGGTGTACTTTAAGGGAATGGTCAATAATCAGACCCTTAAAATGCACATTTGTGATACATGCGCTAACAAAAAGGGTGTTCTTTTTCCCTTGGGAAAAACGGGCTTTTCGTTAGGCGATCTGGTCGCTAATTTATCTTCCGCAATGACGAATCGTCCAAATCCTTCTTTATTAGGAGTTTTTTGTAAAAAGTGCCGAATGACCTACGCAGAATTTAAACTCAGCGGTCAATTAGGATGCAGCAATTGTTATGTTGCATTTGCCTCTGTTTTAGGGCCTATGCTTGGACAAATTCATAACTCGACTCAACATATTGGTAAAACATATAAAAAGACAGTTCGACCGACGCCGCCCGTTCAAGAGTTAGCTCGCTTACGAATGGAATTACGAGAATCAATTCAACACGAAGCATTTGAACAAGCCGCTATGCTTCGTGATCAGATTCAGCAACTTGAGCATCAAATTAAACAACCATGAGCATTTTTCAAAATTTTTCGAATCATCGTCCTTGGGGCAATGTGCCAGGCCCTTCGAGTGATGTGGTACTTTCATCGCGTATTCGTTTAGCACGCAATGTCGTTGATATTCCATTTCCGGCTAGGGCAAATAAAGAAACGCAACGACAGTTGATTGATCAAGTTCTTTCTGTCTCCAAGGATGTCGTAACGCTCACACCTCATGAATTTGTTGATTTGACATCGATCAAGAAAATTGAACGCCAATTCCTGATGGAACGCCATTTAATTTCTCCCGAAATGGTGGGTGAAGATAAAGAACGAGGCGTTCTGCTGGCTCAAGATCATTACATCACCATTATGCTTAACGAAGAAGATCATCTTCGTCTCCAAAGTTTTGAACCAGGACTTGCGTTGGAAAGTGCGTGGCTTCGAGCTAATGCAGTCGACAATGCGTTAGGAGAAAAATTGCTCTATGCGTTTGATTCCGAATGGGGTTATTGCACAAGTTGTCCAACCAATGCGGGAACTGGGTTGCGTGCATCTTGTTTACTTCATTTACCAAGTCTTGTAATGCACCAAAGTATCGAACGGATTTTCGAGGAGTTAGCCAATGCTGGTGTTACAGCACGAGGATTTTATGGAGAACGATCAAAGGCGGTGGGCGATTTATTTCAACTTTCAAATTCGACCAGCTTAGGTCAGACTGAGGAAGATTTTATTCGCAATGTTGAACGTGTTGTCCATACGGTCGCACGGTATGAACGACAAAGTAGAGAAGATTTATTGAATGAAAAAAATAGAACAAATACAGAAGATGATGTGTATCGTTCATGGGGGATATTGCTTCACGCGCGATCCATCAGTTACGATGAGGCAATGCAACTTTTATCGCGTGTACGACTTGGTCAACAACTCGGCTTTGAAGTTCCTGTGAGAGCTGATACACTCGAGGAGTTAATGATTGCAACGCAGCCAGCACATGTGCAATTAACGAAAGGGTCACCATTGCGAGCAGAAGAACGAGATCGTTTTCGTGCAACTCTCATACGAGAGAAACTCAAGGGGTAAAAACCATGTCTAACCGTTTTACAGAACGTGCCCAACGTGTCATCTTAATCGCTCAAGAAGAAGCCAAACGCTTGAATCACGATTATGTAGGAACTGAACATATTTTGCTTGGCCTCATTGCCTTAGGCGAAGGAGTTGCTGCTCAGGTTCTTGCCAATTTAGGTGTCGATTTACGTCGCGTTCGTGCTGAAATCGAAAAAATTGTTGGCACTGGCGATAATGTGATGCTTTTGGGAGAAATTCCATTTACCCCGCGTGCAAAAAAAGTTTTAGAGCTAGCCGTTGAAGAAGCTCAAAATATGGGCCACAGTCATGTCGGAACAGAACACCTCCTCTTGGGACTTATCCGAGAAGAAGAAGGTGTGGCTGCGCAAGTGCTTGAAAATTTAGGCGTTCGTCTCGATATTGTTCGCGAAGAAGTGATTAGTCTTTTGGGTGAGGGCCAGCAAAATCCACAAACCCCTGCTGCACCGCAACAACGCTCTTCAGGTTCGACCTCTAAATCTAAAACACCAACTCTTGATGAATTTGGTCGTGATCTCACTCAAATGGCGCGTGATAATAAATTAGACCCTGTTATTGGACGCGCTGATGAAATTGAACGCGTCATTCAAATCTTATCTCGACGCACCAAAAACAATCCTGTTCTCATTGGAGATCCTGGTGTAGGAAAAACAGCCATCGTGGAAGGATTAGCTTCTAAAATTTCCAGTGGTGAGATTCCAGAGATTTTATTGAATAAACGCGTCATGACCCTAGATCTTGCTGCTGTCGTTGCTGGAACCAAGTACCGTGGTGAATTTGAACAGCGTCTTAAAAATATTATCGAAGAAATTCGTCGAGCCAAGAATTCTATTATTCTCTTTATTGATGAACTTCACACCGTTATTGGTGCAGGCGCAGCTGAAGGCGCCATCGATGCGTCCAATATTTTAAAACCTGCACTTGCGCGCGGTGAACTCCAGTGCATTGGAGCCACCACTCACGATGAATACCGTAAATATATTGAACACGATGCGGCTTTAGAGCGTCGCTTCCAGCCTGTGACCGTCGATCCACCATCTGTTGAAGATACGGTTCGGATTCTTCAAGGGTTACGTGACAAATACGAAGTTCACCATAAGGTTAAATTCTCTGATGAAGCCTTAGCCGCAGCTGCAGAATTGGCTGATCGTTATATTGCAGATCGTTATTTACCAGATAAAGCCATCGACTTAATCGACGAAGCAGGAAGCCGCTCTCGCTTACAAACGACTGTTCTTCCTCAGAATCTCAAAGATAAAGAAGTTGAAATTGCACAAGTCACGAAGGAAAAAGATGCGGCTATTTCATCGCAAGAATATGAGAAAGCAGCTCGACTTCGAGACAAGGAAAAAGAATTACGCAAAGCTCTGGAAGATTCCAAGAAAAAATGGAAAGAGAAACGCGATATCACTCAGCCAACCGTTAGTGCAGAAGATATTGCGGGTATTGTTTCCAAATGGACAGGTATTCCATCTCAGCGTTTAACGGAAAAAGAATCTGAAAAATTAATTAATTTAGAACTCGAACTGCACAAACGCGTTGTGGGTCAAGAAGAGGCGATTAAATCACTTTCCCAAGCCATTCGTCGTTCGCGAACAGGGTTAAAAGATCCTAAACGTCCCATTGGTTCATTTATTTTCTTAGGACCTACTGGCGTTGGAAAAACAGAACTTGCACGTGCTGTGTCTGAAGCTCTCTTTGGTGAAGAAGACGCCATGGTTCGTATTGATATGTCGGAATACATGGAAAAATTCTCAGTCTCTCGACTCATCGGAGCACCTCCAGGATATGTGGGCTATGAAGAAGGAGGACAACTTACCGAAGCTGTTCGTCGGAAACCCTATTCTGTTGTACTTTTAGACGAAATTGAAAAAAGCGCATCCTGATGTCTTTAATATTCTCCTCCAAGTTCTGGATGATGGAATATTAACGGATAATTTAGGACACAAAGTCAGCTTTAAAAACACGGTCATTATTATGACGTCCAATGTCGGCGCACGTCTTATCTCAAAAGGTAAATCGTTAGGCTTTCTCGTCGAAGATGAGGCGAAACGTGATTATCAATCGATGAAAGAAACTGTGATGGAAGAAGTTAAAAAAAAGCCTTCAATCCTGAGTTTTTAAATCGTATTGACGACGTCATCTTCTTCCATGCCTTGTCGAAAGAAGATATCCGAAAAATTTTGGATATTATGCTTGAACGGGTGGAGAAAAAACTTAAAACCCAAGCGTTCTCAATCCAATTAACAGATGAAGCCAAAGGCTATTTAATTGAGAAAGGATTCGATCCTCATTATGGAGCTCGTCCATTGCAGCGCACCATTCAGCGTTTAGTGGAAGACACCATTGCCAGTGAAATTTTGTCTAAGCGCTTTAGCGCGCCGGCAACCATTTATGTGGATTTCGATGCCGATGAAAAGAAATTAATGTTCGGAACCGAACCTTTACCGAAGCCTGTAAAAAACTAATCGTCTTGTTTGAAACGCATTGTCCTCTTCTCAGCTGTCGTATTTGCAGTCGCGGGAGGCGTTACTTGGGGATTGCAAAGTTATTCATACTCGTGGGAACCGCGTAGCAGACATTTCTTCGAGCAACAACTCTCTACCGCACTAGGAACGCATGTTGAAATTGGACACTTGTCCTATGAATTTCCTCGTTCAATTTCTGTCAACTCCTTTACAGTCACATCTCCTTTAGCCTCTCAAGATAAACCTCTTTTTTTCTCTTCTTCTGTTCAAATTGCTCTAAGCCTGATTGATGTTCCCCAAGCTTTACTGAACCGGCATCCCATTCAATTGGTGGGACATTTGATTGTTCAAGATCCACAAATGGTTCTATCACCTGCCATCATTGATTATTACAAAACCTTCTTTGCAAAAGTAAAAACAAAAAAAAACAACAAAAAAAGCCGTTTTGGTTTGATTTGGAATGGTCTAATGGAAAAATCATATGGAATGATCAAAAGCAATCTCTTATTACTACTGGATTAGAAGGAAAGCTTCGCTTTGTAGGTCCTAAAACAGACTTCAAATTATCTGGATCTTTAGAACAACTGATTCCGATTTATGTCGTTTATTCTTCGTTTCGACAAAATTGGACCGCACAAGTTCAGATCCACAATGCATCTCTTAAACCTCTTTTGCCTGTTCTTGAACATCGATATGGAAAATCTTTCCAACAACGTTGGCCATGGTTACGATCGACTGTCTTTTCTTTGACAGCGAAGAGTCAAGGAACAGGAAGAATTATTCCTCAAACCAGTGTTCATCTCCTCTCACAAATTGAATTACCTAATTCGAAAGAAGAGATCACGTTAGAAGGAAAAATTCAACCATTCCTTAAACCCGCTGAAGCTGATCTGGAGCTTCACCTTAATGATCTTAATATCCATCGACTTCACCCAGATCTCGAAGGCGCATTGAATGGTGTACTTCACCTGCAAGGGCTATTAACAACTCCCACAGTTAAAGGAACGTTTGAATTTTCCAAAGGAGGACAATGGAAGTCTCTGGTGTGGGAAAAAGCTTTTATAAAAGGGCAATGGATTCGGGATCACCTTGAACTAGACCAAGGGGAAGCCAATGTCGCTGGTGGGAAATTCACATTCAAAGGATTTGGATCTCCAGAACAATTGGATTTTCGAATCTCTGCAGACGATTTATCGTTGGATGAATTGGGGAAACAACAGAATTCAAATTCATTGTTGGGGTCTTTAGCCTTGGCTGCGACATTAAAAGGAACGTTGAAGCAACCGCATCTGGTGGGATCATTTTGGGGACATGAGGTTGCATGGGCCCAAGGAATACCTGAAATGATTCGCGGTACACTTGATTTTTCAAATGATCTTCTGAGCTTACGCGCTACTTCTGATGATCAAGCATTTCGTTCCTCCGCAGATATCTCTCATGATGGACAAGAATGGCATTGGGAAAATGCAGAAGTTCATTTGCGGAAAGGAACAACATTTCGTTCATCCGGAAAATTCAATAATCAGAATCAAAACGTAGGGGCTTCTTTCACTGGCGAACATATTGATTTAGGCGCTTTTGCACCGGATATGACTTTATCCGTTGGAGTACAAGGTCCTACCCATGACTTGAAAATCACTGCAAAGGGAACCGATGAAGGGCTTTCAATGGAAGCCTCTATAACTAAATTGCAATCTCAAGGGACATTTCATTGGAGTAAGTTTGGTATTGAAGGACAGGCAAGCCTTCATGCAGGAGCTTATCAATCACAACTTTGGCCTATTCAAGCAGAAGGTTATTTCAAAACAACTGGCAATGATAATGTCTATATCCCACTGACTGCAAAAGGGGAGATCTATCCCAATAAAAAATGGTCTGGGGACGCTTTTGTAGAAGCCTCGACCCTTCGTTTTGCAAAACGGGATACCTATCCTGTTCAAACCAATATCCATTGGGATTTAAAGACTTTCTCATGGACCCAAATGCATTGGACTAATGCCATCACCTCGGAAGGCTTTATTCGCTATGCAAAATCAGGGGCGATATGGGGAGGCAACATCGCATTGAATAAAGCATCCCTCCTTCAGTGGGCTCCCATTTTTCAACCTTCCCATTCAGCCGATTGGAAAGGTGCAATCTCGGGTCATGTCACCCTTTCAGGGCCTATTAATCAACATACGCTCAATGCGGAGTTTCATTTAGATGATGGGCAATGGAAAGAGGTTCCATTTCAAGTCAATGGAGAGGCAGACTGGAAACGGGGAGTACCCTTGGCGGTGATGTTGGATAGTCTTGTCGCCTCCGGTCGTTCATTATTTAAAGGACAAATGGATATTTCCAGCCATACTGCTATTGGAACATTAACAATGGAGAAAATGAAACTAGAAACGTTCGGAAAAAGCATGAAACTTCCACGTTCCTTAAATGGTGAAGTACAGGGACAATTTCAACTCTCAGGCCCTTGGGCGCATCTTGCACTCCAAGGTCAATTGCATGGGGATTCGATCACCTATAGCGTAGAACAGAATCCCCTGATATGGAAAACGGCAGACGTTGATTTCCTGCTAAAAGTGGCAGATGAACTTTCAGGAAAAACACGCATACTGATCAAACAAGCCGTTGGAAAAACATTAGAAGAAGAATGTCGTTTGCGTCCCGATAGTTTTATCGAATTTGATGCGGATCGTCACGCTCATTTTGAAGTAAAGACTGATGTTCGTAATCTTCATCTCGGCCTTTTTACACTTTTTGGGGCTACTGATATTTTAGGAGAGTGGACCATACAACCCGATGGCTTTCAAGTAACTGGAGAAGCTTATACGCGATCACTTTTTATTAATGATTATGAATTAGAAGAGGGTCGCGTTCATGTGGAATATGACCATGGGGTATTTAACTTTACACCTATCCGTAATAATCCTGTTCTTGCGACTGGGCGTTTAGACATTCGTCAAGCACCGCAATTGATCTTTGATCATTTTTCAATTCATGGACAAAATCGAGAAAAATTAGAAATGGATGGGCAAGTAGGACCTGACGAGTGGAATTTTACTGTGCATGGTGAAGATGTCGAACTAGGCCTTCTGTCAGATCTAGCTGGCTTGACCTATCCTATTGCAGGAAAAGGATCCATCACGGCCAAGGCTGTGGGAACATTAAAAGATCCTCACGTCGAAGGAAGTTTAACCCTCGGTAAAGGAAAAGCTATGGGGCTTGCTTTTGGGTCGGGAGAGGCTCAATTCTTATGGCAAGGAAATGCCATGACGGTCACAGAGCTCAAGCACAGTGATTCTGGACGATATACAGTGATTGGAACAGGTGTTTTTCCTATTAAAAAAACAAATGATTCTATCGACAATACTGTGCCCATTAATTTCTCCGTTAAACTATTAAATACCAATTTAGGAATTTTGCAGTCTTACATACCTGAAATTAAAAAAGCCAAAGGATCAGTAGAAGGTCTTTTCCAAATTACGGGGGATGCCGCGAAACCTCAAATGAGAGGAACCTTACGGGTAACCGATGGATCTGTCGATAATGGTCGCTATTTTCAAAAATTGCGTCATTTCAACTTATTGGCTCAATTTGATGGCAATGATTTAAATATTCAAACGCTCCAAGGCCAATCGGGAAAAGGTCAATTTGTGGGAGGAGGCCACATCAATATATTGAGCGGAACACCTACAGCCTATGATCTCTTTTTAGAAGTCGTAGGCAATAAACCCGTCGATATTATGATTCCCGAATTAGCAATTCCAGAGGGACCGCTCGCCAAACGATTTAAATTTTTCACAAGTTCTTCCTACGGAAAAATAACAGGCAAAGCTACTTTTAAAGGACCTGCTGATCATCCGACGTTTGCTGCACAAGTTGTTCTTTCAGATGGCCACTTCACATTTCCGGCCTCTTCTAAGCAACCGACATCTCCTGCCGTGAAAGAATGGTTATCCCGAATGACATGGGATGTTCTCCTACGTTTTACGGATGGGGCTTGGTTTGAAAATGAATTGCTGCAAGCCAATCTTTTAGGCCAACTTAAAATCATCGGGCCGAGCGATAAACTCCGGGTCGATGGAGGAATGGACATTGCATCGGGTCGTATGAGTTATTTGGGAATTGAATTTGATATTCGTGAAGCTCGGTTTGATATGCGTTCAGCTCAAACAGACGACGGGATTGTTAATACACCCTATTTACGTGGCATTGGCGAATCCCATATTCAAACGGTCGACAAAATTAGCGGTCTCAGCGTGGATGACACTATTACCTTGATGATTGATTATGCCCCTGTAGCCGAAATCAAACCGAGACTTGTTTCTGCAACGGATCCCTCATTAACACAAGACAAAGTTCTGAATCGGGCTACGCAATTGGAAGTAGAAAATTTAACACCTCAAGAACGCAACAATTTGTATGCACAGCAAATGGTTCGTTTGATCGATACCAGTTTAGCAACACCACTCGCACAGAATATCCTACGTAAGACAGGATTAGTGGATGAACTCCAAGTCTCTCGCGTGATTGATCCCGCTGCTCCTGAAAATCTTCAACAAACAGGGACAACTCCCAATCGAAATAATACGGCTAACCTATTCGCAGGAACCAAATACACATTTTCTAAAAACCTTTCTGACCGTTTAGCACTAGGATATGGCATTCGATTTGAACAAACAACCACGACTGATTTAGAAAACAAACTCGATCTACGCAGCGATGTTCAATTGTCTTATCGTTTATTAAGTAATCTTTATCTCAAAGGCTCATTTGATCTTCCAAGCCAGAATCCAAGTCTTATTCCTGAACGAAAAGTTACGATCGAACCCCGCATTCGATTTGGTTGGTGGGGAAACACAAACAAAACAAAAGCCAAACCCCTGAAAGAATAGCGATCTACTATTAGATAGAACCTCTTGCGAAATTTCCGGGCCCTCTTGAAGATGAGTCCAAAGACCTTCTTATTAGTCCTTATTAGTCTATAAGTCTGCTTCTCCAACCGTGATAAAGTAATAGGCATGTATTCGCGATCGTCCATTACAATCATTTTGTCTATCAGTCTACTGATTAGTGGTATTCCAATAACCCATGCCGAAGGCACGATTTCACCTTCTTTCATGATGTTTGGTTGCGAAGCATTAGGGGGTGCGCTTCATAAATTTCATATACCCTATACTTCTGCTTCTGCGGGCGCCTTTAGTGAAATTCAAGAAGAAGGTCGGTTGGTTCGAACGTTTAGTCATGGATTTACAGATGGCAGAGCGCCTTCTCTCTTCGGCTTTCATGCTTGGTTCTGGCAAATCGCAGAATGGATAGCGGGAACAAAAGACGAAATATTGACTGATCCCGTACTCAATCTCAGAGAATTTTCTGCCGCAATACCGAATGCTTTTAAAAATCCAAAAGTCTATTCTGTCGGAGATGCTTATCAAGGCCCTTATGCAGAAGAATTAAAAGAAGTATTGCATCAAATTCACCGCATTAATCCAGCAATTCGTTTGCATATCATCGAAGGAGAACTTAATCCCGAGTTAAAAAACAAGGCTAAAGAACTCCACGAATTCGTTCAATGGACAATAGAAGGTGATATTTTTATTCACACTAATTTTTTACACAAGTGTTCTGCTGAAAATCGGCTTTTACGTGGGATTTTGATCGCACTTCTTCATGACGCCTTCGAACGGGATCTTTATGAAAAATATCTTTGGAGTGAAGGGTCTATTACACCTCTCCATCTTCAATATTTTCACGACCTCAGTCTCAGATTTGGATTTTCATTAGACAACACCATTCAAACCAACGAACAGCTCCTTTTGATTTACGAAAAGGCCCATACAGATCTTCAAGAAAAATATGGAGTATGGACTTTCTTTGGTCGCCAACAATGGCTCACTTCTCTAATACAAAACGTGGGGTTTCTACCACATCCTTCGGGCATCGTCAGTATAGACACATTAATGGTGGTCTTAAGCACTTCTCCCGAGGCAAAGGTCATTGATGTGGAGTCATATACAGGTCTTTATTTCGCAGAACTTCGAACGCTTTGGCATCAGTGGAAATACAAATTAGGAGATGTCGGGATATTGCATTCTCATTCTCCCCTAGACGTCACAACGCAACAACGAGAGCACCTTGTTTTATTGACGAAAGAAGGACATGTTCTTATAGACGAACATTATTTACAAGCTCTGGTTAACGACACGAACCCGCTGAATATTCAATTGCCAGAAGGGACTTCCAATACACCCTTGGAACGGCTTCAAAGAGGATTTTTAATAGCTCTAATTCATTCTTATTATTGTTTTTTAAATATCAATAATTTAGTGAGAAGAAACCGAGAACCGATGGCTCACGAAATTGATATCTTTGGAGCGATGGCGAATCGTCTAAGCCTTTCACTTGCATCCACCCAACCAATCGAGGTCTCTCTCGAAATAATTGAATGCTTAATGTCAGGTCAATACGAAATGGCGCGCATAGAACATCTCTCACGCGCAACATAAAATCCGCGCCACTCTTTTAGGCACTCATAACGTATAATTTGTCCGTATGTTTTCGCGTCGATTTTTACGTCTGAGTGGCCTCATTATTGGAGTTGCCGGACTTGCCCAAGCCTCAGAAGTTGTTTCTTCGAGTAATACAACCCCTGCGCCTGCGACATTAACCTTCTCAAGTTCATCAGTAACAAATCTTCCAGGATTTACTCCAGCAGCCAATGAAAAACCGATTCCTGTTAACGCTCGAATTTACCGACTTAAAGTAGAGGGAAACAAAAATGTTAAGGAACGTGTTGTTCTTTCTGAAGTAAAGACACGAAAAAGCGATATTTATAATGCCGACCAGTTACGCAAGGATGTACAAGCCGTCTATGCTCTGGGAAGTTTTGACGATGTAACGTTGGATGTATCAGAAGTACCTAATGGCGTCGTTGTTACCTTTCATGTCACTGAAAAGCCGATGGTCAAAAAAATTGATTTTAAAGGCAATAAAAAATTATCCAACAGCAAATTGCGGGATGCCATTAGTTTAAAAGAGAACGAAGCCTTCGATAAGCTCAAAATGAATTTGGATGTAGATAAATTGATTTCTCTGTATAAAGATGAAGGATTTGCTGCCGCCACTGTAGAGCCTTATACAACGAATGACCCAACTACCAACCACGTTTCAGTCACTTTTTTTATTACTGAAGGTGTACAAATTCTCGTTGATCGAGTCGTTGTCACTGGGACAAAAGCGTTTCCAGAGAAGAAACCTAGAAAATTAATGAAAACAAAACGTAAAAAAGTATTTAAACAAGATGTTTTAGACAAAGATATCGAAGAAATTACGCACTTCTATAAAAATCATGGCTATCAGAACGTTAAAATAGGTGAAGTTCAACAAGTATTTAATCCTGAAAAAACACGACTGACGATTATTGTCACGATCGATGAAGGACCGCTTCTTCATTTTGGGACTTCGACGTTTTCAGGCAACAGTATTTTCTTAGCAGATAAGTTAACACCTTCCTTGCAATACAAAATGGGCGAAGTATTCAACGAAGAGAAACTTCAAGCCTCCATTTCCAAATTACAAGATCTCTACGGAGGATTGGGTTATATCCGCGTTCAAGTCAAACCCAAATTTACACAAAACATAGAGGCTGGCATCACAGATATCGACTACAACATCACAGAAGGTGAAATTGTCTACGTAGATCATATTGGGATTGAAGGCAATACCCACACCAAAGATTTCGTTATTCGTCGAGAAATTAAGCTAAAAGAAGGCGATCCTTTTAGTTCTGTATTAGCTCGTAAGAGTGTGGAACGTCTTTACAACTTAGGATTTTTGGACAATGTCGATGTCGATGTGCAACAACCCAATGCCCCCAACAAAGCCGACGTCATCTTTACCGTTGCCGAAGGAAAACCGGGAATTTTAAGCGCAGGCGCAGGATTTTCTTCAGTTGACGGTCTTATCGGTACGATGCAAGTTCAACATATCAACTTCCTTGGACGAGGACAAAGGGTCAATGCCCAATGGGAATTCGGGAAACGTCGAAATAGTTTTGATCTCGGTTGGCAAGATCCATGGTTCTTAGGAAAACCTCTCACATTTGGGGTCAACTTATTTAATACAACTCGTATCCTGCCCTATGGAACCGTTCAATCTGCCTATACCACGCGAGATCGTGGAGGAAGCATTACCGCAGGTCCACGTTTCTCGGATGTTTATAATTTATTATTCACGTATACATTTGCACAACGCCGACGATATGACATGGACGCAACTCTATTTGACAGCAACCCAGATGCTCGCGCTGCCATTTTGGGAGAACCGGCTCGATTGGACACTTCTATTCTGGAAAGGAAATTCTTAAACTCCAATATAACACCCCAATTGGTTCGAGATACAAGAGACAACCAATTTGATCCTACTAGAGGACAACGGACTTCTCTGGCTATAACAACGGGGGGACTTTTCCCTGCAAATTCCATTAAATACAACAAACCCATTATCGACCATAGTATTCATATTCCAACTTTTTGGAAGTTTGTACTTTCAATTCATGGCCAATGGGCTTATATTAAACCCTATGGACAATCCGGACTGGATGATATCGTAGATGATCTTTTCCGTGTCGGAGGACCGGACAGTATTCGCGGTTATCGGTATGGAGACGTTGGAATTTCATCTTTAGCGAATAATGA
>Ga0206907_1044_pt1 | contig 18991 bp, 17 predicted proteins | sample Alteio_BWOrgHeat_80_FD_152951 | JGI IMG/M metagenome (GOLD analysis project Ga0206907, IMG submission 152951) | Enriched cells from forest soil in Barre Woods Harvard Forest LTER site, Petersham, Massachusetts, United States -... | ecosystem: Environmental > Terrestrial > Soil > Temperate forest >...
CGTGGGTTTTGGAGCCGCAGGAGTAACTTCGGGTGAACAATCGACCGCCTATCACTATGGCGCAACACCCCAAGGTCTCATGGCTTTACGACTGATTCTAGGAGATCGAGTAATGGTCGATACAACAGCTCGAGAGTACTATGTCAGTAATACGGGGGCACCAGGAAATGCGAAAGATAACATTGCGCGTATCGATGCCTCTTTAATGTTTCGAATCTGGAAACGTCATGCAATCGGAATTCAATATGTGTACACACGTCGGGATGCGGACTATCATGCGCTTCCTACGCAACACCAGTCTGTGGGAACTATTGGGGTTGCTTACAATTTCCTCGGTGACCGACACTTTGGTGCCGTTCCCTGGGGAGATAATCGGAACATCGACCCTGAGGATTATTAATCAAAAGGTGATGACTGTGGTACTTGGGATGGGGTGATACGCTAGGTGTATGGGCGCTGAGAAAAATGTGAACAACTATATCGTTTACTGAGTTTGCCTAGGCCGATGCTGCTCTTTCAACTAAGACTTCTGTTTAGTGGCCAAGTTAAATCTCCCTCTGGCTACGAATTTTGCACATTGCGGCACTTGGATGTGCTGCAAGCTATTAGGTTAAAGTTTATTCAAATTCATTTATCATCGGTAATCACATCGCCGCAACTCGGTAAAAAGGTAAACCGAGTGTGCGACAGTGTAAACCGGAGACTAACACGATTGCTTTAGATAACTAGAAATAATAATGCACAGCAAGACCTACAGATGGTTTTGTGGCCAACGTAACATAAGATTCGTGTAACGCACTGGTGGTCGTACCATTACTATTATTCACACTATTATCACGAGAGATAAAAGCTGCGCCGATTCCTGTCGCAAACGCGCTAAATCCCAAATCCGGCAGCTCTTGGAAAGAATACTCCGCCGCTAATCCTACGCCAACGGTTGTAGTTCTTACCAAATTGTCCGTTACTATGTAACTGCCACTTGTCTGATTGGTATCGGATTGGGTATTCGTACGATTATGATCATAAATGGCGCCAAAGAGTCCTTCTAAACGAAGGCCGTCGCGTTTATGAAAAGCATAAACAAGCTGACTGTTGGCTGCCCATTCTTTATGTGTATCTGAAGTATCAGAATTTCCCGTGTCTAGCGATAGTGCTCCCCCTGCATCTACGGCGAATTTATCGTTGAACCAATATCGCAATCCCACTCCTGGGACTGCAGTTCCAGCACTTAACCCAAGACCCCATTGACCGGCTCGGTTATAATCATTACCCGTTTGACCAGCTATTGCGGATGTCGAAAGCAATATACTTCCTGCAAAAAATACACCAATGTATCTTTTCATTTAATCCTCCTTGGATAATTGTCCTGCGAGTATCAGACTCTTTACATATGTTCAAGGTGACATAAAGTTCATGTGATATAGAGAAAGGTAATATTGTTGCCATGTCAAATAAAGGTCCAATAAAATAAAGTTTAAGATTGAAGAATCACCCCTTTAGTTTTCATAAGGACTCATTTGAATTTGATTTAGGGAAATATCTGGAGCTTTTAATAAGGTGCTTTCAAACAATTACTTCTGAATTAATTCCGAAAACACCTCTTATCAGTGGATAAGAATATTAAGAATATACAGATGCTATTTGTTTTGAAACGCAGTTATACAATTACGACCAGTATCACTCACCATAGCTGGCATTAAATCAGCCAAAACCATGTTAAACAATGCTTTGGCAGTACGCCCATTCAACGACGAAACGCTTCATGCATTTTCTATCTTTGAGAAGCGATGCTCCTCGCAAGCGCCAGGCTATATCCCAAGTCTGACAGAAAATGCGCTGGCATTTGCATTCAACAGCAGTACTATTATGATCTTCTCAGCACCATAATCACGGGAATCTTGCCCTATTCGCCAACGATCCATGGACCTGCATTCTTTTCGTTGTTTTGCCATTGCGAATTATTATCCTGAATTAAACCTTGCGCATGAGCTAGATAAGAATGCGGTGGAATGATTGACAGAGAAGCTGGATTTAATTGGACCATTTCCCCGCATACAGGACAATAAAACATCCGATCTTCTTTAAGATTCTCCGTTCTTCGCACGGAAATCCTTTGTGTCAAAATCACTTGATGTTGTTCATGGGTAATCCAATAAGCCATTGCCGCACTTATCGCTGATAAGAAAGTTAACAATCCTACAAGGCGACGTTGAACAGCATTTATTCTATTCATCTAATTTAAATTGAATAGCCTGCCGCATTTTGACAGCGACTCGCTGACTTGCCAAAAAAGCTGGCGTAAAACGAAATAGGACAGCGGCTCGTTGTGCAGCCTTATCAAAATCTGAACCTCCTGAACGCACAACATCTACAGCTTGCACATGACCTTCTGTATCAATATGCAAATCCAATACAACGATGGATTCACGATGTTGTGCCCGCGCATCTTCAGGGTAGAACCGTTTGAGAATGGCATTAAGATCTGAGAGATTAAGCAATTGGGGAATTCGAGTCAGCCCAGTCGCGCCGCCAGTGCCAATTTCATATTCGCTATTGCTAGGTGTTGGAAGAATCGGCAATGGGAGTGGTTCCTCTGCAGTAGGAATTACGGGTTGCGCAGACTTTACCCATTCCTTCTGAGGAGCCAGTTTGGGTCGAGACGGTGATGAGATTGTTTTACGAGCATCGCCTGGTAGACCGAGACGTCCCATAGCGCTTATATCAATTTCAACTTGATTTTTTTGCCGCCAATGAAGCGAATAATTTCCGATATGAAATAAAAGAAAATGCAGAATCACGGACAACCCAAGGGCTTGCCATAGAAGCGTATTTTCGTTGCATGGTAATCGAAACTTCATTTTTTGGGTTGGACCTCCGTTGCGATACGCGTAATACCTGCCCCACGAATCGTGTCTAAAACAGCGGCCACGTCTCCCCAAGACACCCGTTCATCCGCGGAAAGAGTTACACGTAAAGTGGGGTCGAGTCGTGCCATTTGAGCCAAATTAACGGCCAAGTCTGGGGCATCGACCGACCGATTATTTAGCCGGAGCGACTTATTCGCCTCTAATGTAATCTGAACACTTTGCGTTGGTACGTTTTGTGCGTTCGCTACTTTGGGCAAATTCAGAGTCATTGAACGATGGACAATAATATGTGCCGTCGCCATAAAAATAATGAGAAGTACAAGGGTAATATCAACCAAGGGCGTCACATTAATTCCCATGATTCCCTCGTCATTATCGTTTGAACCATTAACCATGACGATTCTCCTTCCGCCCCGGCGCCATCTTCGTTTCAATAACAGCGATGAGCTGTTTTCCAAAACGGTCCAAATCCACGAGCGTATCTTTCACCCGTTTTTGAAGAAAGTTATAAAACGCGACGCACGGCAACGCGACGAGAATTCCCACAGCAGTTGCGACCAGCGCCTCGGAAATTCCTTGCATGACGACCTCTGGACCTTGGCCGGTAGAAGCACCCAAATCATGAAAAGCACGTATCACTCCAAGAACAGTTCCCAAGAGTCCAATAAATGGCGCATTGTTTCCCAATGTTCCTAAAATCACCAATCGCTTTTCTAAATACCGCTTCTCGAGAGCAACGCGTGTTTCAAGATGCCGTTCAAGAGATTCAAATCCTTTCGAGCTGTGATCTATTAGTTCTTTAGCTATCCGGAAGAGTATTGAATCGGTTCGGAGCGCGGCAAGAAGTTTTTCGGGAGACTCATTTTCAATCTTTTCCGTCAAAGAAGGCAAAATGTCATCGGAATATTTAAACTGACGGGTGATAATAATCGTCCGTTCAATAATCACGGCTAAGGCAAGAATAGAAAGAGCAAACAATACATAAATGACCCAGGTGCCCCCGGTAGTCGTCAATAATTGTATGAATGGTAAGTTTGGCATAAGACCTCTTTTTATCCGTTACCCGAACCTCCTCCCTAAGCAATAGAGAGAAGGGTTCGGTGAACGGTGTTGATTAATTAGCTTCCGAACGGGATGGACAATTTGGCATACACATTCCGTCCCGGGTTTCCAATGTTGAATTCCTTCAGGATGCTGTTGTAGTCGATGTAGTTTTTGTTGAACAGGTTCTCGACTCCCACATCGAGTGTCACACGATTTCCCATGACGACCAGTTCTCCGCCTGTGTGCAAACCCATGAGCGCATAACTAGGCGTTGGAATCTCCTCGGAGTTGGTGCGCGCCTGAGCGGTGGTGAATTTTTCCTCCACGCCGAAGTAAGGATGAGAGACAGGTCCGAGGGACTTTACATGGAAATCTGCTCCTGCCAGCACATTATCCGCTGGCACATGAGGTAGATAATTAGTCGGAGGACTAGCCATAGGGTCGCCATTGTTATTGAAACCGCGGACCATGTTGTAGACCGTATTCAACGTCAGCCAGTCCGTGGCAGCGACTGAAACGGCACCATCTACTCCTTTGACGGTAGCGTTTCCCTGTTGTGCCTGGACAACGGGAATGGTCTGATCGTTAAAGTCAGCGGGTAACAACGACTGGCTCACAAACGTGCTAAAGATGTAATTGTGAATGTAGTTGCGAAAGAGACCCACCTCGGCTTTGACGCGTGGGGACGCCCAACGCAACGAAGCTTCCGTGTCGATAGATATCTCGGGTTGCAGGTTCGGGTTACCGATTTCAAATGTTCCCGTTCCTTCGTGCTTCCCGAAGGCAAAAAGCTCGAAAGGCACTGGATTCCGATAGCCTCGACCGACGTTAACAGCGAAGGCCAAGGGATCTGTGATATGGTAAACAGCCCCTAATGCTCCGCTAATGGCGGCATAATTTAACGTCTGAGAGTTAACCGGGTGTGGGTCATTCATCGTATGGCTAAAGTCGATGCCGATTTTATTATTAGCCTGGATGTTATACGCACTTTGGTCACCTCGAACACCAAATGTGAAGTCAAACTTACCCACAGGCACGTCTTCTACCAAGAACTCTCCGACACTGTTTTCATTGTAGGAAGGTGTCAGATCTACCACACCGAGGGACTGATCTATCCTTCGAAGACCGGAAACGCCCACCGTCCCCTGAAAAGGTCCCATTGGAGCCAAGTGCGCTTTGGCATCCAACGTATAACTGGCTTCAATCCAATTTAAGTGGGGTTGCGCCGGAGGAACTGTTGCGATCGGATTTCCCTCGGCATCTGTTTGAGTTGTATCGAGATCTGGGGAGTCATACTCCTTACGATTCACCCAGTCGTAACCGGCCGTGATGTCCAGACGTGCTGGATTAGTATTCACATCCGCATGGATCTTCCCATGCTGATGCTGCAGCACTTGATACTCTGAATCCGTGAGATTCTCCCGGGGTGGAAATAGATTGCCCGGATTTTGAAGCTCTACACGCTTATTGAACTTGCTGTATGAAGCGCTTAAGCCTCCCCAATCCTTACGAAAACCCACTTCTCCGCTGCCGTTGACTTCACTCTCCCCCGTGTTAGGCACGACCCCGATGTCAGGGGTCCGAAAATTGCCGGCTTGCAGCTGACTGACATTGGCGCGATATCCCCAATCGCCCGAAGCACCTGAAGCCTCGAAGTTCTCTCCTGCCGAGTTGTTATTCGAATTCACGATCGTGGTAAATTTCCCACGCAGCGGACCGTCCCCTAGATGAGCATTGGGGAGGTCGGGATGGTTAATGGAAATGACACCCGCGATAGCATCCGAGCCATAGAGGAGGCTATTCGGCCCCCGCATGACCTCAATGCGGCTAGTGCCCATGGGATCGATCTCCGGAGCGTGCTCATTCCCCCATTGTTCCGCTTCACTACGAACACCATCTTCCACAATCACTATTTCCTGGGAATTTAATCCACGGATGACTGGCTTGGCCACGCTCGAGCCCTCTCCGATCATGCTGACCCCTGGCTCATTTTGGATGGCGGCGGCGACCGATTCCCCGCGCTTGCGGTCCATCTGGCGACCTTCTACAACGGATACCGAGGCCGGTGTATTGAGCGAACTTTTGGCCTCCGGTGCAGCGGTAATCGTAATCGGTGCCAATGTCAGAGGAGTGCCGGTCAACGCTACGGGCACAGTGGCATCTCCTTTGGATAGGTTTACTTGGCGTGTGACAGGCGCATACCCTACGCTACGGTATTCCACCGCGTAAACTCCCGATGGGATGTTCTCCAGTTTATAAGCGCCACTGCTATCGGTTTTTGTTCCACGTTGTAAGGCTTGAACGATGACTTGAACATCTGAGACAGGACTATTTTTTTCATCAAAGACTTGACCCGAAAGTACAGCAGCATGGCTCAATGAAGCAAAAACCACAAATAGAACAGTACTCTTCGAAAGAGATATAAGAGTTTTCATGAAGCTCCTTATGATTCGGAAGACGCTAAGCGAAAATAAACGAATCGCAACGCTCCCGTTGATAAAGTCCCTTACTTACAGGGACAAACGAAATGAATCGATTAAGAAATAATTTGACTACGAGGACTGATTAGAGAAGAGGTGGAGAGCGTCCATGATAGATGGACCGTGTGGCAGCAAAAACAAAAGGGATAACAATTGAAACGAGACGGCTATAATTTTCTTGCTGATGATAGGTCTGTCGACCCTGCGTAATAACTGGAGTTTGATGAATAACCTGACAAATGACACACTTCGATTCAACATGATTCCGACAGAAATTATGAAAAATTTCTGTGACCACAAGGCTCAAATAAGTGCCGAGGGTCAGAAGTGTCAGAATCCGTAAATACTTTTTCATGACTGTTTACAAATACCATTTATGAACCGATTTATGCAAACGGAGTGAAACAGAGGTTAGAGCAGTTACTTTTATATAATCGAAAAGCTGTATCGGTATTTGCTTTTCAATATGAGCCCGTTAATTATCAGATAAGCGTTTCGTGTGGGTCCGTAGCTCAGTGGTAGAGCATTCGCCTTTTAAGCGAAGGGTCATGGGTTCGAATCCCATCGGACCCACTCGAAATGTTAGATAACTGCTCTTAGGAATAGGAAGCGGTTTTCTCCCTCGGACCCATTTTGAAACGTTATGACCGCTCCAATCGACTCTCTTCTTTCCGATCATTCGAGTATTCGAAAGCAACTGGATTCTCTCAATAATGCATTTATGAGTGATGCGAAAACACTGGATACACAGCTTTTACAATTTCAAAAAGACATTCAATCGCATTTCCAAAAAGAAGATACTTGTCTCTATAGCCTTCTTGATCGTAAAAAACGGGAATCAGATCGCGAGCTCCTGCATGACCTTCGCAATGATCGGGCCGCTGTCATTTTTTCCCTCGCAAGTTTGCTGATCAAACGAAAGAAAGGAATTCCTTTGGCAGACTGTCGAACGAAGTGGACAGCTCTCTCATCGGTTCTGCTTCATCATTTTGAACAGGAAGAAAAGCAACTTTTTAAATTACTTGAAATGCTCTTAACTCCTGAAGAAAAAAAATCGCTCGAGAAAGCGTTGACCCCATGAGTCTTGAACTGCCTCTAGCTAAACGGATGTCGCGCATGCAGCGATCAACCATCCGAGAAATTTTAAAAATTACTGCACGCAAAGATATTATTTCCTTTGCCGGAGGACTCCCGGCGCCAGAGCTTTTTCCCCTCGAGACCTTTGAAAAATCACTTTTAAAAGCCATGCAGACTCAAGGGGCAAACACACTTCAATACAGCGTGACCGAAGGACTTCCGAACTTAAAAGAATGGATGTGTGCCTGGATGAATCGTCAGGGACTTCCTTGCCAAACAAATGAAATGATGTTTACTAACGGATCGCAGCAGGCTTTAGATTTGATCGGCAAAATATTTTTAGATCCCAATGATACGGTCATCGTCGAAAACCCGAGCTACTTAGGCGCTATTCAAGCATTTAACGTCTATCAGCCGCGCTTTACAACCATTCCCATGGACGCACAAGGCATTAATCCCATAGCTCTTGAGAAGGCACTGCAAAAGAAAAAACCAAAATTTATTTATCTCGTACCGACTTTCCAGAATCCGTCGGGCGTGACCCTTTCTATCGAGAGACGAATAGAGATTTTGCGGATTGCCAAGAAGCATCACGTTCTAATTATTGAGGATGACCCTTATAGCGCAATTCGCTTTAAAGGTCAACCTGTCCCCTCGATGTATGCATTGGCCAAAGGGAAAAGAGTTGTTTATCTCTCAACGTTTTCAAAAATACTTTCGCCAGGTATTCGGCTAGGATGGGTTTTGGGTTCTGAAGCACTTATTCATTCCTTGGTCTTAGCCAAACAAGCCGCAGACTTGCAACCAAATACGTTGATTCAATATGCCGTCTATGAATATTGTCGCTCAGGCCATTTAGAAAGCCACATTCCCATCATTCAAAAAGCGTATGAAAAAAGAGCCGATTGTATGCTTGATGCGATGAACCGTTATTTTCCGAAAGAAGTCTCTTGGCTTACGCCCGAGGGTGGAATGTTTGTGTGGTGCACCTTACCTGAAAAGTTATCGGCAACTGCTTTATTTCCAAAAGCAATCGCTCAAAACGTGGCCTATGTGACAGGAGCTGTATTTCATCCTAATGGTGGAGGCGATAATACTTTGCGACTCAACTTTACGAATTCTTCGGAGAAACAGATTGAAGAAGGAATCCGTCGATTAGGATCAGTCTTTAAGTCAGCTGTAGAAGGGCTTTAAAAGCGATTTAACGAGGTCTATCGGAAGTCCGACCACATTATCATAGGATCCGGAAATCACGCGAGCAATAGGGTCGTTCTTGTCTTGAATTGCGTAAGAGCCGGCTTTATCGAGATGAAGTCGCGAGAGGCGAACGAGCTCATCCAACGGAAGCTTTTTCATTTTGACTCGGCTCACCGCATACGAAACTTGTTTTTTTCCTGTCTCAACATCGACCACGGCCACTCCTGTCAATACTCGGTGCGTCGATCCCGAAAGCCGGTAAAGCATGCGATAGGCATCTTGTGCATCAATCGGTTTTCCCAAAATGCGTGACCCCAGAACTACGACCGTATCAGCCCCGAGAACAATCCCTTTTTTTACGAGTGCTGCTGTTGCTTGTGCTTTTCGCAATGCAAGCGCTTGGACCAAACGAGAAGCAGACCGAATCGTCGATTCTTCAGATACATGACTGGGTAAAACTTTAAACGGGATTTTTAGTTGTTTTAAAAGTTGTTTTCGACGAGGCGAATTGGAAGCAAGAATAAGCGGGGCTTTCAATCGGACAGACATGGCTTCGATGTTTCGCGATGATCCTTGGCATATCGAATATAGTCTTTCGAACGTTGATGCAAGAGCTTTAATTCGTCCGCACGAAGAGGGCGAATCACTTTTCCTGGAAGCCCTAAAAAGAGCGAGCGAGCAGGGACTTTAACCCCTTCGGGAACAAGAGCACCCGCACCAATTAAACATTCGGGACCGATCTGACAGCCATCTAACAAAATAGAACCCATACCGATTAAGCAATGATTTCCTATACGAGCACCATGAAGAATGACTCCGTGTCCAATGGTTACTCCTTTACCTAAAATAACGGGAAGACCTTTGCTCGTATGAATGATCGTTGCATCCTGGACATTACTCTCTTCACCGATGGTAATCGTCTCGATATCCCCGCGCAAAATAACCATCGGCCAAACCGATGCTTCTTTCTTAATCACTACACGACCAATGAGTTCCGACGAGGGATGGATAAAAGCGGTTTTGTGAATTGTGGGACTTACGTTTTGAAAGGTACGATTCATCGAACGCTTTTCATAAGAAACAATAGAATCGCTTTTTGAATATGCAATCGATTCTCCGCTTGATCAAAAACAATCGAGTGACGACCTTCAATCACACTTTCTGTAATTTCTTCTCCCCGTCGAGCAGGAAGACAATGAAGGACGACGGAATTCGATTTACTGCGTGACAACAAAGCCTCATTCAATTGAAAGGGTTTAAATTCTTTAAGACGTCGCTTTTCTTCCGCTTCTTGACCCATCGAGGTCCACACGTCGGTATAAAGGACATCCGCATTTGTTACAGCCACTTGTGGATCATGAAGAACTTGCAGTCGAGCCCCGCTCTTCTTAGCTAATTTTTGGGCTCGAAGAAAGAGGGCAGAATCGGGTGAATATCCCGACGGAGAAGCCAAAACAAAATGAAATCCCAAAAGACCAGAAATTAAAAACCATGAATTCGACATATTATTACTATCCCCCAAGAAAACGATCTTGAGTTTGCGAACATTTTCCATCTTACGACCATGGCGCTCCCAAAGCGTCATGACATCGGCCAAAACCTGGCAAGGATGTTCATAGTTTGTTAATCCATTAATTACTGGGATTTTCATATGTCTCGCAAATGCTTCAACATCAGAATGCTGACGAGCACGAATCATTAAGGCGTGCACATAGCGATCCATCACACGCGCCATATCGGGGATGGTTTCACCTCGTTTCCATTGCAACGCTTCTGATGAAAGCACTAATGGAAATCCCCCTAAAGCATGAATGCCGGAGGCGAAAGAAACCAAGGTCCGTGTCGACGGCTTTTCAAAAAGAAGAGCGATTGTTTTGCCTTCTAAAATGCGAGATGGTTTTTGGAGTTTTTTGAGACGATCCGCAGAGATTAATAATTGGTCGATTTCTTTTGGTGTTAAATCGGCGATCGAAATTAAATCGCGTTTCATCAATTGCTCCACGAAGGAGATTCCGATTGACCTGGCAAAGCCGTGATGGGATGTTGTGAACTTCCGTCTGAAGACATAATGTAAATTTGAGAGCGACCACTTCGTGTGGAAGCAAATACAATAAAACGACCATCGGTAGACCAGGTCGGATGCTCATTACGGCCTGAATCTTGCGTCAAAGCTTGCGCATTATGTCCCGAGGAATCGATGACATAAATATCGTATTGATCTCCTCCTCGTCGACGAACGTAAGCAATCATATCTCCTTTAGGAGACCACGCTGGTGAATCAACAACCTGTCCATAGGTCAATCGCTGGACATTAGCACCTGCAGTATCCATCACATACAACTCAGGATTTCCGGCACGGTCAGAAACAAACACGATTTGCTGACCATTCGGAGAAAAACTCGCACTCGTATCGACACCTGGTGTATACGTTAATCGACGGAGAATATGCCCAGAACGATCGATTAGAAAAAGATCAGGATCCCCTCCTCGAGAAAGAGTCACTGCTAGCATTCTTCCATCCGGCGACCAATTGGGAGCTGTGTTAAGCCCTTGTCGCATAGACAATTCATGAACGGTTCGTTGTTGATAATCGAGGAGGTAAGCATCGGGGTTGCCCGCTTTAAAACTATTAAATGCGATGGTTTTTCCGTCCGGACTCCATTTAGGAAGTAACGCTATAGATCGGTTATAAGTGAGTTGTATGATCATCTGTCCATCGTAATCCATCACATAAAGTTCTTTACTATGGGTTTGCGTATTCACGAAAACAATTTGTGTATGCGCAATACCAGGTTGTCCTGAAAATTGAAAGGTGAGTTGATCTGCAAGTAAATGAGCTAATCGACGAAGATTACTGTGAGTGCCTTGCCCTTGTTTTCCAAATAGCACTTTGCCTGTTCCAACATCATAAGCTGTCACATCCAAAGAAACGGAATCGCCTTGTTCTTGCACAGCCCCACCAATGACGACCTGTGCGCCTACCCCAGCCCATGCCAAGGCATCGATCTTGGTGGCTGACGGAGTAGGTCCTCCTTCCACAATATTAAATAGTTTTGTAAATAAAAGATCTTCGCGGAGAACGGAATGCAATGTCTTCGCCGCAGGACTATCGCCAAATGAAGAGAGTCCTACACCTAATGCTTTTCCACCATTGCCGTAAGCTTCTAAACCTAAGTAAACATCAGCGGCGCTTGCAAACCTATAATTAAAAATTAAAAATGCAAAATGGGCAGTAAGAAAAAAAACCCATTTCATTTTTAATTTTGAATTTTTCACTTTTAACTATTATTTAAGTGCGTCTTTAGCAGATTTAGCAAGTTCGTTACGAGGATAATCTTTGAGAAGCAATTTAAATGACTCTCGGGCTTCTGCAGATTTTCCTAACTGGCGAAGGGCCAGCCCCTTCTTATAAAGAGCTTTAGGAGCGAATTCACTTTTTGAGTAGTTATCTAATACCGCTTGGTATTCACGAGCAGCATCAGCCCATGCCTTACGCGCGAACTCTGCTTCACCTATATAAAACTGGACTTGCGGTGCTAGGTCGGCTCGAGGGAATTGGGACATAAAATTACGGAATCCGACGAGAGCTAAATCAAACTTACCTGCTTGATAATCGTTTAATGCCAGGCGATAAAGATCTCCGGGACTTGAGCCTACGGAAGGTGAAGACGTCCCCGTCACTTGACCGCTTAACACACTCATTCGACGAGCCAAATCCGATTGAAGATCATCTAATTTCTGAGAAAGTGAACTCATTCGCTGTTGGCTGGATTCCAATGAACTATTTAAAGATTGCAGATTACCACTGAGCTCATCCATTTTGGTAACGAGATCTGCTTGGTTCTTTTGCAATTGAGAAACATTGTCATCTAGCTTTCGAAGATCTTGCTGTGTGGCTAACATACAACCAGACAGCAAGAAGGGAGAAACAAGAAGCGAGATATAACAAAGACCATAAATTCCATTTTTTATAACCACTGACTTTTTAAATTGATTCATAGTTTCTAATCCTTAGTATTTCTCACTTCTTGCTGCTCGCATCTCGCTACTTATTCGTTTGTTCCTGCGTTGACCGCACCTTTGTTACGCCCCGGCGATTTTTGGCCCAGCAACTATCATTGCTTTCAAAACACTGTGGCTTTTCTTTTCCATATGATAAGGTGGCAATCCGTTTACCATCCACTCCCAAGGTCATGTAATACTGACGCACAGAGGCTGCACGTCGCTGACCAAGACCTAAATTGTATTCGGTGGTTCCTCGTTCATCACAATGACCTTCGACGAGGACTTCCCATTCGGCATGTTTCTGAAGAGCTTCGTAATTCGCTTTAAGAGTAGTACGTGCATCGGCGCGCAAAGTTGACTGATCGAGATCAAAATAAACTTCGTTTAATTCCGGAACATTTTGATATTCCTTCCCACGCAACGAAGGTTCTTCTGCAGGCGGGGGCGGAGTTTGAGCCTGGGTTTCCGGCGGCTTTACCTCTTCTTTTTTAACCTGTTTTTTTGAACATCCTGTACTCACGATTGCGACTAAACCTAAAACAAAAATAGAGTTGATTTTTCGATTCATAATACCTCCACGACAAAGATTTTGATTAGTCTATCAAAAATAGATATTCATGAATAATCAGAACTTATCTTAATACGATCGTTGAATGGTTTCTAAGTAACGACTTTAAATAATGACCGGTGTACGACTCTGGAATGGCAGCCACAGTTTCAGGTGTCCCTTCAGCAATAATACGTCCTCCCCCTTCTCCGCCTTCAGGACCGAGGTCAATCACCCAATCAGCAGTCTTAATAACGTCAAGGTTATGTTCAATGACCAACACTGTATTTCCTGTGCCGACTAATCGATGCAAGGATTCCAATAGTTTATGGACATCTGCAAAATGCAATCCCGTCGTCGGTTCATCTAAAATATAAAGTGTACGACCCGTGGCACGCTTGCCTAGTTCTGTTGCCAATTTAACGCGTTGAGCTTCTCCGCCTGAGAGGGTTGTTGAGGATTGTCCTAAAGAAATATAACTTAAACCTACTTCGTTCAACATCGAAAGCAAACGAGAGAGTGAAGGAATATTTCTAAAGAATTCAAGACCTTCCTCGACGGGCATCTCCAAGACTTCGAAAATTGTTTTTCCTTTATAACGAACCTGAAGAGTATCTTCATTAAACCGACGACCATGACAGACTTCACATTTCACAAAAACATCTGGCAAAAACTGCATAGAGATTTTCAACGTTCCGTCTCCCTCGCAATTTTCACAACGCCCCCCTTTCACATTGAAAGAAAAGCGGCCCGGTTTATAACCACGTCGTTTGGATTCCGGAAGCTGAGCAAACAAATCGCGAATCATGCCAAAAGCGCCTGTATAGGTTGCGGGGTTTGACCGAGGAGTTCGACCAATCGGTGTTTGATCAACAACGATCACTTTATCGAGCTGTTCAATCCCTTTAATACTCTTAAATTTTCCAGGAACTTCTTTCGAATGATAAAGCTTTTGGGCTAGTACCTTATAAAGGATCTCGTGAACGAATGTCGACTTTCCTGATCCAGAGACTCCCGTAATCGCCACAAAGCAACCCAGCGGAATTCGCACATCAATATTTTTAAGATTGAATTGCGAAGCTCCAATAATTTCAATGGCTCTTTGATCTGTCGGACGTCGAATTTCCGGAACAGCGACCATCTTTTTCCCATTTAAATATTGTCCCGTCAGCGATTCAGGCTCTGCCAAAATAACCGAGACAGGTCCTTCTGCCACAACGCGTCCTCCATGGACACCGGCACCCGGACCAATATCAATAACCCAGTCGGCCATTCGAATGGTTTCTTCGTCATGCTCGACGACAATTAGTGTATTTCCCAAATCACGCAAACGTTCTAAGGTCTTCAATAAGCGTTCGTTATCCCGTTGATGAAGACCTATCGTAGGTTCATCTAAGACATACATCACGCCGACTAAACCCGAACCAATTTGAGTGGCTAAATAGATACGCTGCGATTCTCCACCAGCCAGCGTCGCGCTTTCTCGATCCAAGGTGACATAGTTAAGTCCAACATTGACCAAAAAGCTGATACGACTTTGAATTTCTTTTAAAACTTGCTTTGCAATGGCACGCTCTTTTTCAGAGAGCTCAAGCCCCTGAAAAAACGCATGGGCTTTTTCGACTGATAGTCGACAAACTTGAGCAATAGATTGCCCTGCAATCGTAACCGCCAAGCTTTCATTTTTAAGACGGGCACCTTTGCATGACGGACATTGCTGCGTCCGCATAAAACGATTAAAGACTTCTTCTTTAACAAATTCCGATTCACTTTCTTTGTATCGACGCTCTAACTGGTGAACAACCCCTTCAAACTCCTGATCATTTTTGCCCCAATGAACTTTATACTGTCCGCCTCCGTAGAGAATGAGTTTCTGCTGATCTTTCGTGAGTTGTTTCCAAGGCTTATTGAGTGGGATTTTATTGCGTCGACAAACGTCTTCTAAAATTTCTTCATAATAGCCTGCCCAGGATTTTTTCCAACGGTGCATGCGAGTGGTCACGGGATTTGACCATGCTTGAATGGCACCTTCTTCGATAGATTTTTCAGGATCTGGAACCACCAAATCAGGATCCACATCCAACTTAGTGCCGAGCCCATCACAGGTAGAACAAGCGCCATAAGGCGAGTTAAACGAAAACATCCGAGGCTCGATTTCTGGAAGACTAATTCCACATTGCGGACAAGCGTGGTGCTCGCTATACAACTGATCAGACGCGGAGACGCGGAGACTTGGGGACTGGGAGATTTTTTTAGTCTCACCCTCTCCGTGTCCCCCCTTCTCCGCGTCATTTGCTGTACTAATAATGATCAATCCTCGTCCTTCTCTCAGGGCTGTTTCAATGGAGTCGGCCAAACGTTCCCGAATATCCGGTCCCATGACGAGTCGATCCACGACCAAATCGATTGTTTGTTTTTTATACCGGTCTAAGGAGATCTCTTCTTCTAAAGCGATAATTTTGCCGTTCACCCGAACACGGACAAAACCCGATTGACGCAAGCGTTGAAAAAGCTCTTGGTAAGTCCCTGTTCGACCTTGAACCAAAGGCGCTAAAATTTGAAACTTTGTACCCTCAGGAAGTTTCGCGACTTCATCAATAATCTGTTGAGCCGATTGCTTTTTAATCTCACGACCACATTGCGGACAATGAGGGATTCCTACCCGTGCAAAGAGCAATCGAAGATAGTCATAAATCTCAGTTACTGTACCGACTGTTGAGCGCGGATTATGCGAAGGTGTGCGTTGTTCAATGGCGATCGCCGGTGAGAGTCCTTCAATTAAATCGACGTCTGGCTTTTCCATCATTTCCAAAAATTGGCGCGCATAGGCTGAGAGACTTTCAACGTAGCGACGTTGCCCTTCGGCATAGATCGTGTCAAAAGCCAAAGAAGACTTTCCTGAGCCGGAAAGGCCTGTAATCACAACGAGTTGGTTGCGGGGGATCTTGAGTGTCAGGTTCTTAAGGTTATGCTGCCGAGCCCCGCGAATTAAAATGTAATCTTTTTCCATAGAGGAATTCTATCACGAGGCTAGTAGAAGAATGGAAAAATGTCCCTCTCTGGTCCTTCGAAAATCCTCAGGACCATCTCTCCCATCGGGAGAGAGATTCTTAATACAACAACTTCCCTTTTTTATTCCCAAATAAGATTCAATACGACCGTCGTTCATTACATTTCTCTGGAGGTATTTCATGTCTCTCTTTTGTCCACGTCAACAATGTAAAACTCAACAAGGTGCCTGTAAGTGTGAAAAAATAATGGGAGTTATTGCCTTGGTCGTTGCCATAGGTCTGCTATACCACTTTCTTGTTTAAACCATAGTGATCGATGTTCGCGAGAGGGGCTTTACATATAAAGTAAAAGCCCCTCTTGATGAGCGGTTTATAAACCTATTCGATTAAGACGGAGCGGTAAGGGTGGAGGATGAGAATCGAATTTCTTGTGCTTGAAAAGAGATAAAACACCGACGGAAGCGAACGCAATAAGACTCATACCAATCAAGAATCCATGCCACTCTATCGGAGCAAAGAGCAAAAAGGTCAGCGCGGCAACAGAGAATAAAGGCATACGAGAAGTCCACTGACGGACAATCCCGAGAGAGTCACTAACAGGTGAAGCAGTAAGCGATATCATGGGATGTTCTTGATTAGATTCAAAGTCCCGACGGTAGGACGCCATTTCTTGTTGAAGTTCAAGAGGGGAGGCTCGCGGGGTTACCAACGAAGTTCCACTGTCTCTGATTTCACTATGTTCTTTAAAAACCTTGAGCACAGCCTTCTTGTCTGCTTGGTCACTCATTCCATGGTGAGCTTCGTTAGGATCTGCTCCAGTTTTCTTCGCTTTCCAAGCCTCACTTTTCCATTCGAACGCACTTCCTCCATCAAAGACATCCTTATTCTCGAATATAGCGGTTAAATATTCTCCGAACAGAAATGCTCGTGTCTCGTTCTTATTTTTATTCTCAATACTTGCAAGCGGATGGTCTGAACCAAATTCCGTAAAATAGGCCGTTATCTCAGGAAGGGAAGGAGATTCGTTATTTATATTCCGTAACCAAACCGCAATTCTGTTCATTTCATCCTCGCCGCCGTAGGTATTAAGCGCAATATGAACACCCTTTTTTTGGGTATGTAGCATCTTGACCATGTCCCAGTCTTCAAGCACAGGGGTCTTGTCCAGACGGAACATCGTTCCAAAGCCAATAAAAAGAGGTCTTTCATTTCCCTTCTCTGCCATCTTCGTTTGATAGGCCTCGATGACAGGAAAAACGACATTGGTCATGAAGTCTGTCCTTGACATTTGAATGGTGTAAGGTTTTTCTGATAGCGGAGCTCCTATGAAATGTAAATTAAATTCATTGAACAATTTAATTGCTGCCACGGCGCCCTCATTTCCATATAAGGCTGCCATTTCTTGAGTAATATATTTACAACGTTCAATATCAAATTCGCCATTTTTAAAACCTTGAAGAAGTTCGTTACTGATAATGACATGCGTTCCTTGTCGTTCATATACAGCCAGAGCTTTTTTAAAACGTTCAATTTCCCGAATAGCTACAGCCGCGTCCCGCTTATATATTTCGGAATTTTCCCCTCCCACAAAATCATTCGGGTTTGGACGATAGGGAGCCACCGTGAGCGTCACTTCTGTTAATCCTGCCTGGTTGCGCATTTCATTAATCTGTTTTAACTGATCCTCTGCGTTGTCTGCGATCAACGAATCCGTGTGCCGGGCACGTACATTATTTTCATACGGGTCATTTTTTGCATTTTGAACAACAACTCCGTTGCGCATATAAATCTTTGTTCCATCGGCGCGCCACACCATCGCACCATCCTCTTTGGCTAACGTGACATTAGTCACTCGACTACTGATTGGATTCTCTAGAGAGGCAAGTGTTTCTGACTGCGTCAAAGGAACTCGGAGATAGCCTGGGGATCGATGTCCCTGAGATAAATCTTCTTTCAAACCCGGAAGGGGACGCAGAAGGAGAACAACAGAAGTAACGATTAGCATTCGCATGAATACGGATCGAAAGACAGATATTATTGAAACAAACTTTGTTCGTCTATCTGCGTTTTTAAGAGCATCTAAATAAATGGTCTTCCACTTTAAATTTAAAGGTTGAAAAAGTAATTTCAATCCTCTGGCCAGAGATAACGAAGGTTTATTCTGCGCTCTATTCCAATACGAAAAAGAGAAAAACAAGAATAACGCTGAAATAAGAAGGGAGGCAAAAATCGCATTCCATATGAAAAGGCGTAATGGCATTCCTTCGATCGGAACTATCTCTCCGAAACGTACGCCGGAAGGCCATAGGCTTTCACGAATCGTCTCACAGCCAATAAAGCCAACAGATACGACCATTGAGATTTTATGGACCAGAAATTCTCCCCACGGTTCGTTCACATCTTTCCGTCGAAAAATCCACTTTTCAAGAGCCGCAGGCGCTGTCACCAGAAGACTTCTCCAAAAATGAATCGTCGTATCAAAAAAAGCATAAGCCTTGCCTAAGCGATCATTCCGATGCGAATTCATAAAGTTGGGATGAAATAAGAGAGAAAAAGGAACCAAAATAAAAGGCAGTAATGCCAACATTCCAGTCGGATACCACATCATTGAAAACCCGACAACGACCATAATGGCCAAAATACTACCGTTTAAAGTCACCGTCTGATTGGCATTAAAAATTTGTTCAAGCGCACGAAAGCGAACCGTTTGCGCATATCGGGAAGCGCGCAAAAACTCCATGCGTCCCCGTGCTCCAAATAAGC
>Ga0206907_1045_pt1 | contig 18898 bp, 14 predicted proteins | sample Alteio_BWOrgHeat_80_FD_152951 | JGI IMG/M metagenome (GOLD analysis project Ga0206907, IMG submission 152951) | Enriched cells from forest soil in Barre Woods Harvard Forest LTER site, Petersham, Massachusetts, United States -... | ecosystem: Environmental > Terrestrial > Soil > Temperate forest >...
GGTGCTTTCGCAGACTTCTTCCATCGCATGGCGATCTATCGACTTTGTGTGTATCGTATTCTCAACGGCCAGAACCTGGATTGACATTGTCAGTAAAAGGGCCGCAACGGCGACGTACGCATTTGTGTTTTGACGAACGGTTATGCGGCGCATAGGTCTAGTTTTCGAGAGAAAATCATATGTTAGAGGGTATAAAAAATATTACACCTATTTTTTAGGATAAAGAGAGTCTAAGGCACGGTTGGCCGAAAGACGAACGGACGGATCAGAATCAGAAGAAGCCGTTCGTCTTAGGTTTTCTTGAATGACTTTCATTGAGATGAGTTGAGCACTAATAGGACGTTCGAGAACATTTAATCCCGCCAAAGCCAGTAACCGAACGTCTCGATTGTGATCTTGAACGGCAATAGGCCAAAGTTTTTCGAAAACAGAAGTGTTCGTATTTTTAATCACAGCGAGCGTGGCACGTTTTCGCTCAAGCAATGAACTTGTTGGCGCGAGGGCTTTGGTGAGAATAGCTTCGGCAGCTTGCCCTTGTTTTCCAAGACCCAATGCTGCGGCATGCGATTGCACTGCATTCGGAACACTCAGAGAAGAGAAAAGACTGATATTGTCTTTTTTTGAACCCCCTATTTGGCCTAATGCAATAAAAAGATCTTTGCGAACTTCCGGATCTTTTTCTTGGCTTTGCATAGTTTGCAGAATTTGCATCGCATGAGGAGAACTCGTGTCGGAGGATAATTCTTTCTGAATAGCAGCGAAATAAGCAACAGAATTGCTTCTAATAATTTCACTGACCACCGCCCACCCTTTTGCATCTACAGGACTGGCTGGAAAACCGTCGGAGGGAAGAAGTTCAGGAAATCGTTTGCGAATCGATTCCGAGGGAACCATTGCCAAAGTACTCAGAACATCTGGTAGAAGAAAAGCTTGATCGCTCATTTCTGAAATATTAGGTGGCGCCTTCGATTGACTCCATGCCAACATTTTTTTAAGAAAGATTCGACGACCAGGAAAACTCCCACCAGGATCATTGCTCCAAAGTGAGCCAAGCGTATTTGCAACGGCCTGACGCACACGCCAATCTGAATCATGACTCGCCTTTTCCAATTCAGATATTAATACTGGAGACGATGTTCCTGTATATCGTAGAAGTCCGATTAACAATGCTCGAGTTTGACCATTGGAAGTCTGTGGGATACACTTCAAAAGATCCGACTGAATTTGTGGGCCCCACGACGCAATGGCCGATTGGTCGCGTAATAGTCGATCGACACTATCCGGAGATACCAATGCGACCAGCGTCTCCATAGATTCGCGGGGCGCGGCAAGGATATTGGAAATTGCTTTTCGAGGAGTCGCCTCATCTAGACTGAAGGCCGATGCCACATCCAACCACGTATTCATCTGCTGAGACAAAGATTGCGTCTGCGTAGAAGATAATTGTGCATTCAATGCTTTCGATTCAGTCTCTTGGAAATCCTTTCGAGAGAGAACGGATTCTGGCCAGACCGGAGCATCCAGCGTGAGTGTCGGATCAGGAATAACCCCAGTGAGAATTCCCCAGGGATTGTCCATAATCGTCCTGGGTTGATCTGTTTTTTGTCCTTCAGGGACAGAGTATTGATACCGATTGTCTTTCCCATCGACAACTGCAACGCCATATCCCGGAGCGTTGCGATTAATCTGTCCTGTCCCAAGTCCCGCAAGCGATAAGCGGTTGCGATCGCCTTGTAGATAAAAAAGTCCGTGACCGTTGACTTCTCCATGGCCACTCGCCCATTCGTTGCGCATCGCGTTGTCATTGCCTAATACGGTTAAGGATCCTAAGCCATAGTCCCAGCCATAAGCCATGACACCCCAATTATCAGTTCGGTTATGATTTCCTTCCAAACGAAAAACCCCAATCGCGGTGTGTATACCAGCGCCTTGCGCATAACGTCTCGACTGCAAATAATTATTATTCCCTTTGACAATGAGTCCACCCAACCCATACCAATAGCCCGCGCCTTGCGCAAAGTAACTGGCTTGCATCGAAATTCCATCGCCTTCGACATAAGCAATTCCTGTTCCACCGGCAGCCGTTGCACGTAAACCGTATCCCACTCCCTGCGTTAAACTGATAATGGCTTTGTCTTCGCGAGGGTCTGGATAGTAGAGACCTCCAACGATTTTAGAGTGATCTCCTTGATGACGAAACAAACCAACCCCCTGAGTGAATCCAAATCCTTGTCCCGAAAGACGAAGGTTGTATTGCGAAAGATTTCCTTGTTCTACTGAAAGTAAGCCTACGCCGAATGTCCCAGCCCCTTGCCCAAATTCATGAGCAGTAAGATCTACTTGTCCGGAAGCAAAAAGGCCGCCTACGCCTAGAAGTCCAGCGCCTTGCGCAAGTGTTGTGGAATGAATTGTTTTAAGACCTACGGGATTGGGTAAATACAACAGTCCAATTCCTAATGCACCTGCTCCTGCAGAACCCATTGTGGCGTCGTCTGAATCATTTCGAATGGTCACCATTTCCGCAAAGTCAGCAACCATGCGAATTTCTTTTTCGTGAGCCGATGCAACAGGCCCCTCATAAACACTTTCTTTTCCCCAATGGAACAACAATGTCGTGTGATTCAAATCTTCTTTCGTGAAAAGCGCTTTAGAATCGGTCGATAACAATACATCACCGACGCCGGGTAATGTCCATCGCACGGATTTTTGTAAAAGCGGCGGATTTTTTTGGAGAACAGGAATGATTTCATCCATTTGTCGAGTCAGAAGATACGTCGCTTGGAGTATTGGCTTCAGTTGAAAATGTTTAAGTTTTAGAAAGAAGTCGCGTGAAAGATCTTCATGATTGGGGTTTTGAAAATAACTTAACAAGATTTGAATCACGGACTTTCGATCTGTTTCTGGCAAGCTCGAGACTGACTGTTCCAACAACTGCTGAGCATCTTGAAGTTGACCTAAAAGACGACGAACAAGTCCAGCAATGGGCGGAGGCCAGGCGTTCTTCAATGCAGAAGGAAGTTCAGGCAAGGATCCAGGTATCGGAGACGATTCCTGAAGTCCAATACTTAAACGTTGTGCTGCCAAGAGGATCTCAGCAGACGAAGAGGTTTGATTCAAAGTGTGAGACCAATCTTCCATTGTTTTAGGAATTTGGAGTGGATTTTGTAAAAGCGCATCGATTAAGGCGCTCTTATTCATCACCGAAGTCAGTCGATCGGTTCGAATTGCCAAATCCTTAGGCGAAATTCCTAACGATTGGAACGCCTGAGAAAAGTGAGACGATGAATCCTGATTATTGCCATCGTCATGATGAGAGTCTGTTGTTGTTTGATCTAGAGATGTCACGATAGACGCGCTTGCCAAGCTTACAATGATTACACTTATAACGGACAAAAATATTGTGAGCTTATTCACAGCTGGACTATAAATGATCCCTCTCAAAAATTCCATAGGGCCCTACTTTTACGACCCTTTTGATCTATTCAATCCGATCGCTATCGTCGGCTAGAATACAACTATGTTTTGCGATTTATTGAGACGATTCATTACTGTTTTTTTAGTTGTTGCGCTATTACTCCAAAGCCAAATTGTAAAAGTACAGAACCATTATTTTGATGGCCCTGTTCATTCATTTCTTTTTAATACAGAAGCGGTGACTCCTTATTTACAAGCGGCGTTAGGCTTTGACATCGATTCTCACGAAACATCTCGATTCATGCGGTGGGCCGCGCAACAACTCGGATTTCAACTCCAACCTGCACTTGAAGGTTTACCCTTTATGCCAATGAATGATTTTCCTGGAGGGGGGAAGCAAGAAGAAACCATTGAACAGCAAATTGAACGCCACATTAAAGAACTCATTGGAGATCCATTTGATCTCAGATATGATTCCCAGTTAGAGAAAATAGTTTTTGGAATAGCAATACCCAATTTTTCCACGCTAGATCGTTATACTCCGGCCCAAGCGCTTGTTAATATTGGTTCGCCCGCGATTACGCCACTCATACAGGTCCTATCAATAAAAGTCCCTCGTGAGGCTAAATACTGGGCTGCATGGGCACTTGTTCGAATTGGTTTACCTACCGTATCTGCTCTCGAGAGTGCTATCCAAAAAAGCACAAATCAAGAAGAAGTTCATTGGGTAGCACGGGCTTTGGTGGAAATTGCAAATCGTATGGAGAATGAAGATATTTTCTTAATCAACGACTCGGCGCATGTAATTCCATCATTAGAAGCCATATTAAATGACATTGAATTAAACGCAGATGGTCCTATGACAACCGATGTACCAATGAATGTAAAAGTGAAAAAAACGATCCCTGGACTTATTCGAAAATTACAAAAAAGCCAGAGTGAACATTGGATACCGGCTGCTCTTGGTTTAAGAACATTGGGAATTATCGCTCAACCTGCTTTATTGGATCTTCTCAATCCGAATGATCGATTATTTCTTCATCGTGTCTGTATCGCTCTTAATATTTCTCCGGTGTTTACGAGAGAAACTCTTGTTGATCATCTCATTGAGGTTTTAAGACAGCCGAAAAATCCTGAAGTTCAATATGCCGCTTTTCGAGCGCTGCGCCGGTTTTCTTTCATTACCCCCACAAAAGTATTGGAATTAACACAAGATAAAAAAACAGATCATCAAGAAGAGATATCGTCTATATTGGCTTTATGGGCCTGTAGTGACATCGGTGATTTTAGTCTCCATTGGGGAACGGTCAACGACCCAGCAATACAAGCGCTCGTACAGTTACTGCTTTTTTCTCAGAACCAACCCATTCGACGATTTTCATTTCTAAAACCGAAGAATAATAATTCTTGGATCCAACTGATATTTCATCCGAAGTTTTTAGTCGAGCATACTGTCATATGGCCTGCTACAGACGGTTGGGAACGTATGCGTCAAGCTTTAACTCTTCTGCAAAAATATATGCAGATTACTTGTGAGGCAGTCTATTTATCTCGGGCTTACTTTTGGCCAGTCGACATCATCATAGGGCTTCCTCGAAAAATGAATATGATCGAATTTTCTATTTTGATTGAGATTGAATATCTCGCATACAATCTTTTAGCGCCTAATAGAACTTTCATATGGCCTATGCGTGAAATCAACTTATCTCACCAAAAAAAATGGGTGCTCTCTTGGACCATCGATGGCAATGGTTGTGATATGAATTATTTTATGGATGTTATTGTCTTTTTACAGCAGGTCCTCCATCTTCCTAAAAATGAGCTTAAATCCACTGTTTCAGATCATCTTCAAGCAGTCAGAGGACTTTGGCGTGAACAACTTTCAGGCGGAGTGGATGTTGGTTGGAACGAAAAAAGTTTTCATCTTCTCGGTCTAGAGTGGAATGAAAAACAGATTCCGCTTCGGGCTGTCCTTCATGACTATGTTCGCAAGCAGCTCGCTCTCGCAAGTTAATACCTTCTTAATTAAAAATATTATGCCGCCTCGGCCATCAAGGGAAGTGACCAAGAGGGGGAATTGTGATGAGGCAATCCCAATTCCCAATGACCTCCCGTTATCTCTCGAAAACCAAAACGTTGTACTGCCTTTCCTGTAATACCTCCTGCCATATCAAACGTCGAAATCAGATCAACAGGGCCAAACTCGGGACAAAGGACGCCTTCGAGTTGTGCTGCGACCAGTGCGCGCGCTAAACCATTTTCACGAGCAACATTAGCAACCACAAGTTCATTGAGTGTCACACGGGTTGGACCATCCGCATAGACAAGTCCATAGCCTAATAATAATCCATGACGATTGCGAACAGTTACTACAAATCCTCGTGTCTTAGCAGCCCAAATTTCAAAAATTTTTTTTCGGAAATACTTTTCAGTTTTCCGGGGCTCATCCAGTGAAAAGTGGTTTCTGAAATTCTCTTCTCGAAAGCGAACCAATTCCTCTAATGAATCCGGTGTTGCGTATGAAAATGTCACTTCACCTGCTAATGGACTTTTTACCCATTGCCGAGATGATTGAGATAAAAGAGGGAGACTTTTGGATGTTGGAAACGGAAAGGATGAAATGTTCATCGCAGAATTAAGCAAAATCTCAGTCCATGTTTCCGGCAAAACAGTTCCGTGCAGCGATTCTGCTAAACGTTGTCCAAGCAACTCCACTTTATGAAATTCTTCTAAGGACAATCGATTGGCTGTCACAGGGTCAAATCCCCAAGTCATCATCAATTCTTGATCCCGGTATTCGTGCTGAACAATAAAATCAATCCATCGAGGTTCACTTTCAAGTACCTGCAATAATGCTTGATGAATTCGGAAACGAGTGGGATGACCATTACTCTCGGGAATTAATAATCCTGCGAAACAATTATTGGAATCAGGCAATAGTCGTGAATCATTAACGACTTCTACCACTACATCTTTTAAGCGAGGATCTAAAACCCCCAGTCTTTGGCCCAGTTTTTGTTGTAAAGCTAATACTGCTCCGGAATTCATCTCCACGGTGGGCAACGCGATCATAAAGTGAGCAATTGTTTCAAACAGATTTTTTGTTTCAGTCACTCCTGGAATTTCACCAAATGCCTCTCGCGCTGAATCACTGAATATATGGAAAGCCGCCATACGCAAAGGAGAAGGAGACGTTTGAGGCGGCGCTTTCGGCGGCAAAAGCCCTTGGGTAAGCATATGGAAAAGCTTGAAACGTTTTACAAGCTCTCGAACTCGTTGATCTTCTTTTCGATCTAAATATCGATTTTTACCATCAAACGTCCGCGAGTCATACACTGCAGCAAAAAATTCTTCTTGCCGACTATACCCCACACAAAATCGACGAGGATCTTTGACATGACCGATAACGCGTCGATCATTACTTCTCACAAAATCATAGATAATGGCTTTGTTCTGTCCTCCTTGATAACTATCAATTGTCGTCACGAACGGTAAGTCTTCACTTGAAGGATATGCAGTCTTCAATGCTTGATAGATCCATTCCACTTGCTCACGGTAGGGTGTAAGAATCGTAATATCTTTTAACGTGAGCGCAATCCCTTGCGAATCTGTTTTGCCTAAATACTGTTCGACTAACTCTAAAACTTTACGCCCAGATTCTGTATTGAAATAAGATCTTGTTTCAGACACGCCTTCTTCTTCGAAGAACTCTGTACTTGTGGCGCTGGGCGCAATATCCAGAAGTTTGACAGTCTCGTGGTCATAATCTCTGAATACTGTAGGCACAACAGTACTGTCGTAAAACAAATAGGAACTTAGTAAAGCGAGAACCGGCTTTTGAGCGCGATAATTCCGATTGAGTTGAATACGATCTGCATATCCTCGTTCCCATAAGAAATCAAAAAAACCTTGGCTATATCGTTCGATGTCTTCTGACGTGACGCCATTCTGGCGAAGATACTGCTCTTCATCAAAGGTTAATGGCGTTGGGGGAAGCTGTCGTCGATCGCCAATAGAAACAAATTTGGTATCCGCACCCGCATAACGATATGGAATTAAAGCACCTGATGGATTATCGCGCGTTGTCTCATCCATCAGAATAAGGCCTGGAGGCGCTATGTTATTTTGGATGAGTAAAACGTTATTAAAAAATCGATCTACCCCAATTCCCATATTGGTCGCGACAAAAACACAACCTTCACCTAAACCTTGTTCTCGCCTTATTCGACGGCGTCGCTTAAACTCCGTATAGACATCGGCCGCTTTTTCAGCCTCAATCCCTTGAAGTCCAAATGTCCCCGCCCAAGCGCGCTTCGTGCCATATCGAAATTGACGAGGATCATTTCCAAGTCGAAGAATAAGGACATCATTTAATAGTTTGAGCGCTTGATCCAGTGCATTATCTACCGCTTGATGCATTTGAGAAACGACTATCACCGTTTGGCCTTGAGCGACGGCTTGTCGAATCATTTCAACAATCATCGTGGTCTTTCCGCCCCCTCCTGGGCCTTCAATGAGCAGAACATTAGGACGTTGAAATGCCCATTGTAAGGCGGTAGCTTGTGATTGATCGGCTTCTATACGGGGATCAAAGAAGGATTTTATGGGGCTCAAAGCAAGACGTTGTTGAAAATGCAAACCCAATAAATGATCGTAAGCGGAACGACCTGTTGCATGACGTTTCCCGTTTTCCAACCACTCTAGAATTTGATTTTGCAATTGATACTGCTGCTTTATATCGACTGGGTTGTGAATCGTGGTGAGTGTCCCCTCTGGCTGCAAAAACCAACAGGCACGACTCGAAGGCTCTATTTCAATTTCATTACGAGAGCGATGAACCTGAACCACATAAAATCGAATGTCATTGGATTCATCATACAGCTCCGTCTCTCGACCCAAGCGTCCTAACTCCTCAGGATTGGTAATCTGAACAATAAATCGCTCATGCTTTTTTCTTTGAAATCGATAATTCAATGTTAACGGCGGACGACTCATTAGTAATTTGAGAATGCGTGTATTGCTCTCCAAATAATCCATGAGAGAGCGATAATCTTCACTTAAAGCGCGATGAGGTTTTTCTTGCATTGTCATGGGTGGAATGAGCTCATCACGAATTTGAGTCACTTTCTCTCGATAGTAGTTCTCCACATCATCGCTTTCCAATGCAGCTTGCAAGAAATCGAGATCATCAATTAAAAAAGCGACCCGGGCGTCTAAATTAGGGTCATCCGCGATCATGTCTTCCACATGTGCAAAACTGTCATGTCGCATATAAATTCGACGGTATCGCTGGATTGTAGACCATGGCAAAAGGTGCGTCCGTAAAAGATCCTGAATGACTTCTTCAGAATGCACGTCATCTCGCAAAATCGCTAGACCTCGGTGATAGCCATAGAGAAGATGGGCCAATCGACGTTTTAAGTCGCCAAAATCTAATCGAGGATCTAAGGTTGCAATTTTCTCTTCTTGCTCCGGAGATAAAATACCTTCAATGACCAAAAGATGAAGAGAGGAACGATGCATCGAAACTAAGGTATGAACGATGGACGTCGTATAGTCTGATCGAAGACCTAGATGCATCAACCTTTCTTTCATTTGGTCTGCATATTGAACTTCACTCTCACTTAATGTGTGAACACGTCCAAATCCCTGCCGAGATTGGAGACGCATCGGTTCGGAACCAAAGGATATGCTGGGAAGACTTTCTTCATGAGAATCACCAACCGGCTCTTCTTCTTGTTCAACGATAGGCTCTACTGCTACTGGTTTCTGAGGAGGATGCTGTCTTTCATAAATTTGAAGCGCCGTATGGTAGGCAGTCACACCAGATTTTAAATTTGCCTGAAGAGCCAAATACCAACTGCCATAGGCATAACGAGCCTTGCGATAAAGCGCTGCGTGGGTTTGCATCACAATTGGTTCAATGAAATTAGCAAAGGTGCTTCCAATCGTTTGAAATGCTTGCGGGATTTCTTTCGCAAGTTCTTGTTTTGTTTCTTCTCTTGTTTTTCGACCGCGAGGTCGTGCTTGATACTCCGTAAATCCCGCAGCATGCATCGCCTGAACCCAACTATTGTCTCCAGGATAATAACGGAGTGCTGCTTGATAAAGATCAGCGTGGTGTTCTTGAACCATTCCCAGTTCTAATGCAGTTCCATAGGATGCAAGGATACGAATCTCTCGTATAAGGTCTCGTCTCGAGAGAGCACGATTTTCTAATCGTCCTTCATATTGTTACCTGAGAGTAGGGGAATCTCGCGCAATAATTTGAAACCCTTTTCCATAGGGAAGTACTTTCAAAAGAGCCCCATTTTCCAACAACCAAAGCTTTTCTTTGGAGTGAGGAACGTCCCACTCATAATCCACATAAAACTGTTCTCCTTTGATTGTTTTTGTTTGGAAAAATTGACGTAAAAAATGAGTCTCAGATTCTTGCCGTGCTTTGGCGGTCACTTCGATTTGATGTTGACGTTCCTCTCGACGTCGTTTTTGTCTTGCTTCAGCAACTCGTTCGACCGTGCGGTCTACGGTAGGCGACCAACTCCGATGATCGCTCGTATGCCCTTTCCCGATGAAATGGCCATATTCATGAAGTCCCACTCCCTCTCGTTCTTCTTGATTGAGTTTTTTGGCAAAAAGAGGAAGTGAACAAATCATGAAGCTTTTTGTGACCAGTGCTCCCGCATACTCATCACCATCGATCCACCAAAGATCTTCTCCATTCGGAGGCTCCATGTAATAAATCCGGATAACCCGACCTTGACGGCTCTTAACCTCTGCCGGGTAACGTTCTTTAATCACCTCTTTCATATCCTCCCGAGCTTGGGAAAAATCAAATTCCGGGTAACGTTCTCTGTAATAGTCATCCGCAGATTCTTCTGTAAAAGCATCATCATTAGGAAAATTACCTCGAATTCGATTAAATTCTCCGCGTACGATTCTTTCCAATTCTTGGGCAACCAGACTTCCAGGATCTGCGCAGATCGTTCCGAAGGCAATATTATGGGCGACTTCCTTTTGCTTATGCAGGTTAAACCAATGCCATCGAGAAGGCGGTTGAGAGGGAGGGAAGTCTTTAATCAGGGTCGCGGTTTTCTCAACACCTAAATCATCTTGAAAGAAGGGAATGGCCGTTGATGCGAGGGCTTCTTGTTGAAAAAGAAAAGTGGTTGTCTTTAAAGGCATTTCTTGTATCGGTTCAATAAAGCCGCCTAGTAGTGATAAGGCATTACTGAACAGAAGAATTCCTGATAGAAGGAGAGAAATACGTGAATGTAAATAGGAAATCATGGCTTCATAAGTGTAACGGACATGAAAAAGAGTGCTATGGGTCGCGAAGGAACTCTGAGATGGGCCCTTTAGGACATTCTTTTCAGGCCATCTAAGACATCAACTTAGACATCAGCCTAGACCTGTCTTAGATATACCGTCTGAAAATTAAATATATACTCACCCTGTATGGATAAATTTATTTTTATACAGATTCTGGCCTATGGCGCGACAATTTTTGTTTGGACTATTCAGATGCTCGACGTTTTTTCGCGCGGAAAATATCAATCTCTCGATTCCTGGACTTTTGTATATCTTCTTATTTTGGGAGCCTATGCTGCTGGACCCGAACTACGGCATTGGGTTGAACGAACAGAGACCACACATTCCAATGCCTGGGCTGAACGCATTCGCAAAGGAGGCCCCCTTATTTCACTGTGGCTTATCTCGCTGGCATCCATTGGAATTATTCGTATTGCTGATCCAACGATACCTATGCCAAGAGAACTTTTTAGAATAACGATAGGCACCCTTATCTTATTTTTTGGAACTTATACATTACGACAATTAAGAAAAGCTTCTCAGAGGAAATTACTCGGCAAAGGAATTTCTGACAGTCCAGAGTCCATCCTAGTTGAAAAAAACTTAAAAAAAATATTTTTATTGCCCGAAGGGGGAGAGGTATTGGAGCATCACCACCGTATTGAGAATTATCTGAAAGAAAAAGGGACCGCTTCTCCTCGCAGAATGGCGCAGGCTTTAAATCTGAGTCGCCGGACATTAGGACGTCATTTGGTTCTGATGAGTCGACAAGGAAAAATTGTTCGGGCGGGTCGAACACCGACGGATCCTAATGCCACTTATCAACTGAGTTCTTCTCGTTAATTCTTTTTATTACGCAAACCTTCGCTTAGAGATACAATCCGATCCTATGCGGCGCTTTCTGTTTACAACCAGCAGTCTTTTTCTCATCACAGTAACGTCGTGGGCGAGTGATTCTTCGTCGACTCTCATTGTGCTGGTGCAAAACACTCGCCTGCGAATGTTGGTAGGCCAATATTGTGAGACGAAAAAACGTTGGATAAAACCCGATGTCCCCTTTCATGCACCGGTGTACCAATCTACTTTTACCCTTTTCTCAGCAGAAGGATATCTTCAAACGGTCCAAATTGATGAAATCCCCAAACCTTGGGATCCAATTCCATGGGATTGGAGCAGCACGATTACTTCATGGCATGATCATGGAAATGATTATGCGCTTGGTCTTTCGGGGATCTGGGAGAAACAACGGTTTGTAGTGGACCCCTCTTCAGTCACCGTCCCTGAGAACCAGCTCACATTTCTTCAAGAATACCTTCAAAAAAAACATCTCTATGATCCCACGACCATCACCCAAACATTAACCGTCGATGTAGATCATGATGGGATTCTTGATCATCTTTTAGCAGTGAACGGGGAAACAGTTTCTCTTATTCTCATGAATAATCAAGTTTTAGTAGATCACAGTGCGCCCCGTCCGAAAGATCGTGATCTTGACGAACAACATCGTCTTTACGGAGAGCCCGGCTTTTCTCAAGTGCTCGCTATTGTGGATATCGATCACGATGGTATTGCTGAGATCGTGACCCTTACGGTTTTTCCATCCACAGGACCTAAAATTACGATTTTCTCCGTCGTCAACGGAACGATTGTCAAAAAGCTATCGACAGCTCTTCTTTACTTTTAAAGGTAGTCTAGAAAGCTTTAAAAACACCCATTTGATTTATAGTGAAAAAAGTGAAATATGAAAAAAAGTATCACCGAATTTTCAGATAGTCTATTAGCGATCGTTGGGCCCACTGCTTCAGGAAAAACCGATTATGCCCTTCGCTTAGCCAAAGACCGAAATGCTGAACTCATTTCTGTGGATTCTCGACAGGTTTATAAGAAACTATCGATTGGAACGGCGAAACCAAATGGAACTTGGATGGCGGATTTCGGATGGCGGATTTCGGATTTAAGGAATAAAAACACTGGTGAAAACAAAACCACAAACTCTTCTTATCGTACTTCTGATTCATCTTCAATAGATACCACAAATCCCCAATCCGAAATCCGAAATCCGAAATTGTTTGTAGTTGATAGTGTTCCCTATCACCTTCTCGATATTTGGGATCCTGCAGAGCCCTTTACTGCCGCTGATTTTGTTCGTTTAGCCATGCAAGCTATTCACGATATTCAATCACGGGGAAAAGAACCTATTCTCGTCGGAGGGACCGGACTTTATTTAAAAGCATTGCAAGAAGGATTGGCTCCTCTGCCACCAGCCGATCAAGCGTTGAGACAAGAATTAAAATTATGTGCAGAAAAAGAAGGACGAGAAAGTCTTCATCGAGAACTCTTGAAAATCGATTCAGAAGCAGCAGAAGCTATTCCAGCCAATAATATTCATCGCGTCATACGCGCTTTAGAAGTCTATAAGCTCACAGGCAAACCGATTTCACAATGGCACAGGGAACATCAAAAACGACGCGAAGAAGGGGGGATGGAGAGACAAGGTGAAAAATCTCCTATGTCTCCTGTGTCCCGCAAGTCTTCTCAATCGCCATTTGAAATTTCCGCCGTAGGTCTCGACGTTCCTGTCGAACAACTTCATCAACGCATTGCCGCACGTTGTCACTGGATGTGGGACAATGGGTTGATAGAAGAAACCCAATCATTATTGGATCAAGGTTATTCTGGGAATTGCCCTGCACTCTCGGGATTGGGCTATCCACGCATCCTGAGCTATCTTCGTAAAGAATTTTCTCGGGAAGAAGCAATACGTCTTATGATTCAAGATACGCGGCAATATGCCAAACGACAACGAACATGGTTTAGACATCAGCTGGAGGTCAAGTGGAAAACGTTATAGCGGTGGGGGTCCATCGTACCAACAACAAAGAAACAGCTTCCAATCGATCAATCGATGAGCTTCGCGAACTGATTGAAACAGCTGGAGGATACGTTGTTGAAACCCATATTCAAAACAAAGAACATCCTGATCGTGCCACGTTTATCGGAAAAGGGAAAGTTTCTGAAATTGCGGAAAGGGCACGAGTCTTAAAAGTTCACACGGTTGTCTTTGATGACGAACTTAAACCTGCACAACAAAAAAACCTAGAAGAACTTCTTAATACCAAAGTCATCGACCGCACGCGTCTCATTTTGGACATTTTTGCGCAACGCGCCCGCACGCGAGAAGGGATTTTGCAAGTCGAATTGGCCCAACTCACGTATTCATTACCTCGCATCACCGCTCATTTTGGCCGCTTTGAACAACAAACCGGAGGAATTGGAACTCGGGGACCTGGAGAACGCAAATTAGAAGTAGATCAACGCCGTATTTACGATCGCATCGCAGCTCTTAAAAAAGATATTGAGAAAATTAGTCAAGAGCGCTCCCTACAGCGCGAAGTTCGTCGAGGAGTTCCTGTTCCCCAAGTCGCTATTATCGGCTACACCAACGCAGGAAAGTCGACTTTGCTTAATACGCTCCTCAATCAATCCGCAGCATTGCCCGATGCCGACTATCAGCAGGTCTATGCCGATGACAAACTCTTCGCCACACTCGATCCCACGACGCGGCGGATTCGTATGCCTTCCAGTCGAATTGTCCTTTTCAGTGATACCGTCGGATTTATTCAGAAATTACCCACTGCTTTAGTGGCTGCTTTTCGCGCGACGATTGAGGAAATTGGGACCGCTGATCTTCTGCTCCACGTAATTGATGCCTCCGATGCAGAAAAGGAACAGCAAGAGAAGTCCGTTCAACGACTTTTAGAAGACCTTCATTTGCATCAATTGCCCCGCCTCAAGGCATATAATAAGATCGATGCTCTATCTCCGGAAGAGCGGATGATTCTTTCTGGAACAGACTCCATCCTTATTTCAGCCAAAACGGGCGAAGGGATTGAAGATTTAAAACAAACGATTGAGAAAAAATTAACGGAGAAGTGGGAAGAACATGATCTTCATTTTCAATTTGATCAAGAACGAGAGATTACGCAACTTTATGCACTCATGGATATTCTGACGCGAAAAACAACAACCACGGGTTATGACGTTCGAGTCCGTGTCCATCCACAAACGTTTGCACAATGGTCTCAACGTCGGACGAGCCATTAATCTCTTCGATGACGCTAGCCAACAAAATTACTATTCTCCGTATTTTGGCCATTCCTTTATTTGTCTTGGCCTTAATTCATCATGCGCAACCCTTAGCACGATGGATTTTTGGAATCTCTGTTTTAAGTGATGCACTCGATGGAGCATTAGCTCGCAAACGCGGAGAGCGTACACCTCTAGGAACATTTCTAGATCCCTTGGCGGACAAATTACTGCTTGTATCGTGTTTTATTACTTATGCTTATCTAGGATGGATTCCTGTTGCTATTGTCGTTCTTCTTTTTTCTCGTGATTTTCTTATTCTCTCAGGTTGGTCGTTAGTCTCTATACTGACCAATGACTTCAAAATTCAGCCGCGCTTGTGGGGGAAGGCCACCACGGCTCTTCAAATGGCGTTTGCCGTCGCTCTTTTATTTGATTTCCATCCATTTATTTTATGGCCTCTTTTCTATGCCATGATCGGCGCAACAGTGATTTCATGTGTAGATTATGTCTATATCGGGTATCAAAAATTAGGAGCCCAGACCTAATGATCTCGCTTCTTTTTATTTTAGCGAGTTATTGCATTGGCGCGATACCCACGGGGTATTGGCTTGGAAAAGCATGGAAGAATATTGATATTCGACAATATGGCTCGGGCAACGTAGGAGCAACGAATGTATTTCGAGTGTTAGGGAAAGGACCAGGACTGGTCACCTTATTTATTGATATCACCAAAGGACTAATCCCCGTCTTATTCGCTCGTCATTTTTTCCCAAGTACTTCAGAAATAGCTTTAGCCGTCGGGATTGCCGCGATCATAGGACATACGCTTTCATTTTTTATTCGTTTCCGAGGAGGCAAAGGAGTTGCAACCTCTGCAGGTGTTTTTGCGGGATTAGCTCCGTTGCCTTTTCTTTTGGCATTAAGTGTTTTTGCCGCGACGTTTGGGATCACCCGTTGGGTTTCATTGAGTTCATTATCGGCGGCTATGGGATTAGGAATAGGAACTTTTCTTTTTCCAACGGCTTTACCAATTCGAATTACCGCATGGTTGGTTACGATCTTTATTTTTTGGACCCATCGCGCGAATATGCAACGTCTTCGACTGGGAACGGAACCCAAATTATTATGAAAATTGCAATTCTTGGGGCTGGATCGTGGGGAATGACCTTGGCCAATGTATTGGCCGAAAAACAATGGCCTGTCTCGCTATGGGAGTTCAATCCCGAGATTGCCAACCAATTCCAAAAAACAAGACGATCTTCCTTCCTTCCTGAATTCGTTTTAAATTCGAATGTCGAAGTCACGTCCATTCTCTCTGCTGCGATAGAAAATGCAAAGGTGATTGTGTCTGCAACTCCCTCTCAATATGTCCGTCTTACGATGAAGCAAGTTAAAAAAACAGGAAAGCTCATCGATACAACACCCATTGTGAGCGTGTCCAAAGGCCTTGAAGAAAAAACATTTAAACGAATGAGTGAAGTAATTCAAGAAGAATTAGGAATTTCGTCTTCACGTATTGCCGTTCTTGCTGGGCCAAACCATGCAGAAGAAGTGAGTCGTCAAATTCCGTCGGCCACACTGATTGCAAGCCCTGACATTCATTTGAATAAAGAAATGCAGTCCTTATTTAATAATCAGTATTTCCGTGTCTATACCCATACTGATCGTCTAGGTGTTGAATTGGGAAGTGTACTCAAAAATGTATTGGCGATTGCCTGTGGTATTGGAGATGGCCTTGGATTTGGAGACAACACTCGAGCCGCTCTCTTAACCCGAGGGTTGCAGGAAATTACTTTATTAGGTGTTGCCATGGGTGCACGAATGACCACCTTCTTCGGTCTTGCCGGGATGGGAGATTTAATTGTGACATGTCTTTCCAAACACAGTCGAAATCGTGGCTTCGGAGAAAAAATTGGTTTGGGGAAGTCTCCGGAACAAGCACTTTCTGAAATGACAATGGTGGTTGAAGGATATAAAACAGCTCCTTCGGCCTATGCTTTAGTGAACCAATTTAATTTACGTTGTCCATTGCTGCGAGAGACTTACAGTGTTTTATACGAGGGAAAAAGTCCTCAAAAGTCACTGATTGATCTTATGAGTCGCGAAACACAAGACGAATGGCAAGCATTGGCCGACATGGATGAAAAGAGGGAGAAATAGAATGAACAAAGCAAGTCTTGTAGACGTGGTAGAGCGTGTGGTCAGCACTCGAAAAGAAGCATCGGCCGCTGTGGATGTTGTTTTGAAAGGCATTCAAATGGCGCTTCGTTCGGGAGAAAAAGTAGTTCTTTCGGGCGTTGGGAGTTTTCACATCAAAATGCGCAAAGCAAAAGTCGGACGTAATCCTAAAACGGGTGTTGTTGTTCCTATCCCTCCTCGACGGGCCGTACGCTTTAAGGTATCAAAAGAACTGTTTTTGAATTAAAATAGAGATTCATGAACGCATTACTTCCAGAACAAACGTATTTTTCGATTGGGGAAGTAAGTCAGCTGACAGGGCTACAAGCCTATGTCATTCGTTATTGGGAAAGTCAATTTGGAACGCTTCGTCCACCCCGTAGAGATTCGGGTCAACGGAAGTTCACGCGCAAAGAGATTGATACGATTTTAAAAATTAAAGATCTCCTGCACGAAAAGCGTTTTACGATCGCGGGAGCAAAACGACATATTCAGAGAGAATCCCGTCAGGTCGCCACACAGTTGCAAGCGGTGATACCGAATTCTCCGGAGAGTCCTAATACGACGATGGATACATTACGAATCATTCGTCGCGAACTAGAAGAAGCGCTTCGTGTTTTAAAATCAGTTGCATAAAGATGTTGCAGAGTCGGGCCGTGGCGCAGTTGGTAGCGCGCTCCTTTGGGGTGGGAGAGGTCGTGGGTTCAAATCCCGCCGGCCCGACTCTGCAACAGATCATGACCTCGGGGCGTAGCGCAGTTGGTAGCGCGCCTGGTTCGGGACCAGGAGGTCGCCGGTTCAAATCCGGCCGCCCCGAGGGCAATGATTTGCAGCGCGGTCGTTTAGGCGACGAGTCTCGCGGTTCCCCGCCACTACGGCTTAGGCGGGTCTGCCAGAGACTGAGTGGCGGAAAATCCGGTCGCCCCGAGTCTGTCTCTGGGACTGTCATAACCAATGTCTAAACGAATTCTTTTCTTATATATTTCTCCTTCCTCAGGACACCAACACGCTGCAGAAGCGATACAAGAAGCACTTCGACTCATCGCTCCAGATTGGGAATCTCAGGGATTAGATTCATTCACCTATGTGTATCCCACCATTGGGAAATGGATTGCAAAAACCTATTTGGAAGTATTGCGGCGAACCCCTATGCTTTGGGATTTTTTATACGACAATCCGGATATCGTAAGCGCAACACGAGAAGTTCGTGAACTTTTAAATATTGTTTCATCTCCTAAGCTTAACCGATTGGTGAAGCGGTATAACCCTCAAGCGATTGTCTGTACTCAAGCTGTTCCGTGTTCTGTATTTGCAGCTGAAAAAAGGCGAGGGAAATTAAAAGTTCCTTTAATTGCAGTAATTACTGATTTTGCCATTCACTCGTATTGGATCTATCCCGAAGTGGATTTATATTGCGCTCCCTCTGAAGAAGTTCGACGAACATTAATCAAACAAGGAATCCCTCATCACAAAATTGTAGTGACAGGTATTCCTATCAGCCCACGCTATATGCAAACCACACCAAGGCCCTTAGCTAAACAGCGATTGGGATTTGATCGTCAGAAACCGGCCGTCTTAGTCATGGGAGGAAGTCAAGGACTCGGACCTCTTGACCTGTTAGTTCAAAAATTAACATCTATTTCATACTTGCAATGCATTGTCACCACGGGACTCAATCGAGAACTCTTTCGCATGCTTCAAAAAAAATATCGAACTGATCGCTCTGTTGCAATTGTAGGCTATACAAAACTGGTTCATGAGTTAATGGATGCTGCTGATTTATTGATTACCAAGCCGGGAGGGCTAACTTCATCGGAAGCCTTGGCCAAAGGACTTCCGATGATCATTACCAATCCCCTTCCAGGCCAAGAAGAACGTAACTCTCACTATTTACTTAAACAAGGAA
>Ga0206907_1047_pt1 | contig 17371 bp, 18 predicted proteins | sample Alteio_BWOrgHeat_80_FD_152951 | JGI IMG/M metagenome (GOLD analysis project Ga0206907, IMG submission 152951) | Enriched cells from forest soil in Barre Woods Harvard Forest LTER site, Petersham, Massachusetts, United States -... | ecosystem: Environmental > Terrestrial > Soil > Temperate forest >...
GATCTCGATGCTGCCCGGCGAGGTGCCGATGATGGGGACGCCCGCGGCTTCGAGGCCCTTGGCGAGGTTGAGCGGGGTCTGGCCGCCGAACTGGACGATGACGCCCCACGGTTTTTCCTGGTCGCAGATGTTCAGCACGTCCTCGAGGGTGAGGGGCTCGAAATAAAGTTTGTCGCTGGTGTCGTAGTCGGTGGAGACGGTCTCGGGGTTCGAGTTGACCATGATGGTCTCGAAGCCCTCCTCCTTCAGCGCGAACGCGGCGTGGACGCAGCAGTAATCGAATTCGATGCCCTGGCCGATGCGGTTCGGACCGCCGCCGAGGATCATGATTTTTCTTTTGCCGCTATGGCGCACTTCGTTTTCGTCGCCATAGGTGGAATAATAATAGGGCGTGTACGCCTGGAATTCCGCGGCGCAGGTGTCGACGAGGCGGTAGGTGGGGACGACGCCGGCGGCCTTGCGGCGGGCGCGGACTTCCATTTCCTTTTCACCGGTGAACACGGCGAGCTGGCGGTCGGAGAAGCCGAGTTTTTTCGCGCGCAGCAGCGGGATTTCCGCGGGATTTGCCTCGTAGCGCGACTCCTCCTCGACGATTTGACGGATGTTAAACAGGAACCACGGGTCGATGCCGGTGAGCTCGTGGATTTGTTCGATGCTGAAATCGGCCAGGAAGGCGATGCGGATGTAAAAAATGCGCTCGGCGTTGGGCACCACCAGCTTGCGCGAGATGAGGTCGAGGTCCCACGCGCCGCCGGGAAGCTGGCAGGCGAGGAATTTGCCGTCGCTGCCGAGGCCGAAGCGGCCTGTTTCGAGCGAGCGGAGGGCTTTTTGGAGCGACTCCTTGAACGTGCGGCCGATGGCCATCGCCTCGCCGACGCTTTTCATCTGTGTGGTGAGCGTCGGGTCGGCTTTCGGGAATTTTTCGAATGTAAAACGCGGGACCTTCGTGACGACGTAATCGATGGTCGGCTCGAAGCTCGCGGGCGTCTCGCGCGTGATGTCGTTTTTCAATTCGTCAAGCGTGTAGCCGACGGCGAGCTTCGCGGCGATCTTCGCGATGGGGAAACCGGTCGCCTTCGACGCGAGCGCGGAGGAGCGCGAGACGCGCGGGTTCATTTCGATGACCACCATGCGCCCGTTTTTCGGGTTCACGGCGAACTGGATGTTCGAGCCGCCCGTCTCCACGCCAATCTCGCGGATCACCGCGAACGAGGCGTCGCGCATGAGCTGGTATTCCTTGTCGGTGAGCGTCTGCGCGGGGGCGACGGTGATGGAGTCGCCGGTGTGGACGCCCATCGGGTCGAAATTTTCGATGGAGCAGATGATGACGCAGTTGTCGTTGCGGTCGCGCATCACTTCCATCTCGAATTCCTTCCAGCCGAGGAGCGATTCCTCGATAAGGACTTCGCTCACGGGCGAGAGGTCGAGGCCGCGATTGACGATTTCCTCAAATTCCTCGCGGTTGTACGCGATGCCGCCGCCGCTGCCGCCGAGCGTGAACGCCGGGCGGATGATAAGCGGCATGGTGCCGATTTCCGCGGCGACTTTTCTCGCCTCGTCGATCTTGTGGGCGATGCCTGAGCGGGGCATGTCGAGGCCGATCTTGAGCATCGCCTCCTTGAAAAGCTGGCGGTCCTCGCCCTTGGCGATGGCCTCGGCGTTTGCGCCGATAAGTTTTACATTGTGCCGCTTGAGCGCGCCGTTTTTCACGAGCTCCATGGCGGCGTTGAGGGCGGTCTGGCCGCCGAGCGTGGGGAGGATGGCGTCGGGCTTCTCGCGCTCGAGGATTTTCTCGATGACCTCGGCGGTGATGGGCTCGATGTAGGTGCGGTCGGCGAACTCGGGGTCGGTCATGATGGTGGCCGGGTTTGAGTTCACCAGCACGACTTCGTAGCCCTCCTCGGCGAGGGCTTTGCAGGCTTGCACGCCGGAATAATCGAACTCGCATCCCTGGCCGATGACGATGGGGCCGGAGCCGATCAGGAGGATTTTCTTGAGACTGGTATCGCGAGGCATGAAAAAAAGGCGCAAAATCGCTATTATTTAAAGCAACTTTTTAGCGGCCATCAGTGTTTAATGGGAGCGCCCGCCGGAAGAAAGAGAAATATCTTTACAAAATTCGGGCGGGTGGATAGGATTGCCATTGCAATTACAAAGTAAAATCTATGATTGAACTCGAAGTGTATGCAGCAGGGGTCCGGACTCTGGAAAAGATTCTGGAATTGGACCATGAATTGGAATCGGTTCCGGGGCTGAGGTACAAGGTCGATAGCAATCACGATATCGTATATTTGGAGTTCGAGGAACCGACGCTTACGGTGCAGGAAATCCGGGGAATCTTCCGCAAACTGTCGCTGGAGGCGCGAATTGTCGGCTCGATTCCGCTGGAATTGAACCCAAAGAGCAAGACGCAGCCGTTGAGGGCGTATTGACTGGCGGCAGACTGGACGAGCGCTCTCGCTGTTTTTGCGTTGTCTGCTTGAAGGCAGACCGCCTACAAGGTAGCTTCTGCGGATGTCGGCGTTTTTTAGAATACTGGGCACTCAAATCCTTGCGTTCCTGCATTACCTTGGGGAACTGGCGCTGCTTGCCAAGGAGACAATCGTTTCGATCTGCACCGCTCCGATCCGCTGGCGGCTGTTTTTTATCCAGTTGCAAGAGGTCGGGTTCCGCTCGCAATTGGTGGTGATCGTTACCGGCAGCTTCGTGGGGGCCGTCTTCGCGGCACAGACCTATTTTCAATTTCACCAGCTTGCAATGGATACCGCGGTCGGCGCTGTGGTCGCGGTTTCGATGTACCGCGAACTGGGGCCGGTGCTCACGGGACTGATGGTTTCCGGCCGCGTGGGCGCCGCGATGTCCGCCGAAATCGGCACGATGAAAGTGACCGAGCAGATCGACGCGCTGCGGGCGCTAGGCGTTTATCCTATTGATTACCTCGTGGTGCCGCGTGCCATGGCGATGCTGGTGTCCATGCCGCTTCTGGTGTGCGAATGCGTGGGCTTCGGCATCGTGATGGGATATGTCGTCGGGGTCGGCATGATGGGGATACCCGGCCCGTATTATGTCCATTACACACAGCAATTTACCGGGATCCGGGACATCAAGATGGCCCTCTCCAAAGGCTTTGTCTTTGCGGTGCTGATCGTCATTATCAGTTGCCACCAGGGATTGAACGCGAAGGAAGGGGCGGAGGGCGTGGGACGCGCGCCCACCGAGGCCGTGGTGATCGGCTCGCTCTCGATCCTGGTCATCAATTTCTTCCTTTCGATCATCCTGAACGTCGTTTTTCCCTACGGAGGCTGACCATGGAGGATTTCATCAGCATCCGCAAACTTTACAAAAAACTGGGGGGCCAGGAGGTGTTGCGCGGGGTGGATCTCGATGTGCGCGCCGGCGAGACGCTGGTGGTGATCGGGCGCAGCGGCGGAGGCAAAAGCGTCCTGCTCAAGCACATCATCGGGCTTATGAAACCGGATTCCGGCGAGGTGCTGGTGGAGGGACAAAACATCGTGGAACTCACCGAGCGCAGGCTTTCCGGCATCCGCAAGAAAATCGCGATCCTGTTCCAAAGCGCGGCGCTTTTCGACTCGATGAGCGTGGAGCAAAACATCGCGTTCCCGCTGGTGGAAGCCGGGATCAAGGACCCGAAGGTCATCGACAAAAAGGTGGCTGAAGCGCTGGAGGTGGTCGATCTCGCCGGGGAGCAGGAAAAGATGCCTGAAAATCTGAGCGGCGGCATGAAAAAACGCGTCGGCCTGGCGCGCGCGATAGTGAGCAGCCCGGCCTGCATCCTGTATGACGAGCCGACCACGGGCCTCGACCCGATTGTGGCCGACAGCATCAACCATTTGATTCGGCGCTTGCAAAAGCGATTTCAAGTGACATCCATTGTGGTGACACACGATATGAAAAGCGCTTTCCATGTGGCCGACCAGATCGCTTATCTTTACGATGGGCGCATTTATTTCAAAGGGACGCCGGAAGAGTTGCAGGCGTCGAGGGACCCCGTCATCCACGACTTCGTCATGGGCCGCTCGGAGGAACCGATTTTAACATGAAACCCAGCGCAAGGGAAAGCGGATTGGAATTCAAGGTGGGCCTGTTTGTATGCTTCGGGCTGCTGATCATCGGCGCGATGATCCTGGAATTCGGCCTCGGCGGCAGCCAGTTGTTCAAGACATATTACGACCTGAAGGTCGATCTGCCCAATGCCAGCGGCCTCCTCAAGGGGTCGGACGTGTTGCTCGCAGGCGCGCGGGTGGGCTACGTTTCCACCAAACCGGCGCTTTCCGGAAACCTCGCCGCCGTGAGGGTGACCGTGAAGATTGAAAACGATATCAAAATCCCGAAAGGCGCGATCTTCAAAGTGGATAGTTCCGGCTTGCTGGGGGACAAATTTATTTCGGTGCAAATGCAGGATGGTTTCGACGCGAGTAAATTCAACGCCAGTGACCCTTCGCAAATTTACAACTCCGGCGATGTGATCACGGGCGGACATACGCCGGACCTCACGGAAATCGTGGCAAATGCCCAGAAAAAACTCAATGAAGTCATGGATAATTTCCAAACGACCATAAACGGCCTTAAATCCGGTGTTTTGAGTCCTGAGAGCATGAAAAACTTGCAGGACACTTTCGCCAACTTCAAATCAATAAGTGGAAATTGGGATGAGTTCTCAACCCATCTCCCTCCGCTCGGAAAGAGCGCGCAGGAAACCGTGGACAAAGCGAATGAAACCATGGCGTCTGTTCACCAAGCCGTGGACGCTTTGAATAGCTTCGTTGACAAGGCGACCCATGGGGACGGCCTCATTGGGCAATTGATCAACAACCGGCAGCTTTCCGAGAACTTCAATGCCCTGATCGAAAACATGCGTAAACACGGCCCCGTGTTCTACCACGATACGGCGGCGCCGCCCGCGCCGACGCCCTCGCGCGACAAGCGCTCGCATTAATCGGAATATCCCCCAAGTGACCCCACAACTCACGATCAACCTCCTCCGGGCGCTTTTTGTCATGTTCGCCTGTTTCGTGGGGGCGCAGATCGGAGCGGCATACGGTGTGCAAAACGAGAACGCAGGGATGCAATGGCTGGGCGCCATGGCGGGCGCCGCCGCGGGTCTGGTGGTCGTGCTTGCGGACCGGCTTTTGAAGGGGATCACGCTGCGCACGTTTTCCTCGGCGACATTCGGCCTCCTGCTCGGGCTGCTTTTTTCCCGGCTGCTGCTGGCTTCCGACGTGCTGAGGCATACCAGCGATTTTGCCCAATGGATCGTCGGGCTGGCCGTTTACGCCATCTTCGGTTATATCGGGATGATGCTCGCGATCCGGAGCAATCGCGATGAGTTTTCGCTCATCATTCCCTATGTGCGGTTCCGGCAGACGGCCGTGCTCGACGCCCCGCTCATCGTGGACACGAATATCATCATCGAAGGACGGCTGGAGGAGATTTGCATGACCGGTTTTTTAAGCGGCGCGCTGGTGGTGCCGGGGTTTGTGCTGGAGGAGTTGCAGCGGCTCGCCGACTCGGCGGACCCGATCAAGCGCGAGCGCGGCCGGCGCGGGCTGGATTCGCTCAACCAGATGCAAAAAAACCCGGGGCTGTCGGTGACGATCCATGATTCGGTGAGCGAAAAGGACACCCCGGTGGACATGCGCCTTTTGCATCTCTCGTCGCTGCTCCAGGCGCGCCTGTTGACCAACGACGGCAACCTTTGCAAAATCGCCCGGCTGCAGGGAATCCCGGTGCTGAACCTGAACGACCTCTCCAACGCGCTGCGGCCCTCCGTTTCCACCGGCGATGAACTTGAACTCGCGCTTGTGAAGGAAGGGCGCGACAATCACCAGGCGGTGGGCTATTTGCCCGACGGCACGATGATCGTGGTGAACCACGCCCGCGCGCATCTCGGCGAAACCGTGCGTATCACCGTAGCCGGCACCCTTCAAACGGCGGCCGGGCGGCTCTTTTTCGCGGAACTCAAGAAGGCGTAGGGGCGGTGGAATTTACCCGGAAAGGCTCGCCAGGCGGAAAATCTCAATGACAGTGGAATCATTATTGCTATATTAGCTGCCAAATGGACACCCAGTCAGATACCGCTTCGCAGGATTCCCTGAATCTCGACATCAAGAGCATTTTGCTTCTGGACGACGACGTGGAGCTGGCCGATACGCTGAAGGCGCTGCTCGAATCGCGCAATTTTCTGGTGACGACGGCTAAAAATGGCGTGGAGGGCCTGCGCGAAGTCATGGCCTTGGATTTCGACGTGATTATGTGCGACATGATGATGCCCGCCATGCCCGGCGACATGTTTTACCTCGCCGTCCAGCGCACCAAGCCGCATCTCTGCAAGCGTTTTATTTTTATCACCGGCCACAGCGGCAACCCGAAAATCGACGAATTTCTCAAATCCGTGGATTCCATGGTGCTTTACAAGCCGGTTGTCACCGACGAATTGGTGAGGGCGATCTCATTCGTCCTGAAAAACTCCGAGAGCGCCGAGAGCGTATAGGGTCGGAGGTAGCCACCGGGCTCACCCGCGCTGGCGGGAGTAAAGCTGGTTGTTTTCCTCGAGATTTTTCATCACGGTGCAGAGGAAGACCGGCTCGGGATGGAGCCTTTTGTATTTGGAAATTTCCGAGCGGTTGATGACGCGGAAGCCGTAGCGCTCGAACATCTTCGCGCCGCGTCTGCTCTCGAAGGTGACCATCTGGCCGTAGACGCGCTTTACGCCGTGCTCGTGCAGGTATTTGAGATAGGCGTCCATCAGCGCGCGCGTGTTTGGGACGCTGCGCGCATCGGGCAGCAGGTTGATGTGGAAATGCGCGGCGCGGCGCGGGGCGGCGGGGACTTCGCGCCAGCCGTGATAGAGGATCCAGTGGACGAAATGGCGCGACGCTGCGTTGTAGCGCGGGTAGTGCAGGATGCCGCGGAGGAGAAGCCCGGCATTCTGGTAGATGTTATACAATTGTTGACGGAGCGGCTTGCGGGAGCCGAGGAGGTAACCCTTCACCTGGCCATCCACCTCCAGGACGAACGCGGACTCCGGCTCCCAATCGGTGTAATAGCCGGTGAGAAAATCGGCGAAGAGCGCGCGGTCCTCGAAAACGGGATCGATCGGGTTTCCGATAAAGCCGGTGTCGCAACACAGCCGCCGCACCATTTCGCGGTCGGAGGCCTTGTATTTCCTGATCAAAAATTTCTTTTCTTCCTCCATGCCAATTTTTGTCATTCTGAAGCCACAGCCCGGTAAATTGCAAACAATCGTTCAAATACCCGCTGCCACGAATATAGATTTAACACTTTTTTACTCGCCTGTCCGCCCATTCTTTTCAAGTTCAGCGCGCTGCTTTCCATAATGGCCTGGGCAAGGGCCGCGGGGGTGTTTTCGCGCGCCCAATACGCCTGGTCGCTATGGATGATCCGGTCCATGTAACTGCCCCGGATGCCCACGACCGGCGTCCCGCACGCCTGGCTCTCCAGCGTGACGAGGCCGAAGGTCTCCTGCACGCCAGGATGCACGAAGATGTCCGCCGCGCGGTAAAAGCGCGCGAGTTGCTCCGACTCGCCGCAGTAGGAGAGCCATGACACCGCGCCGGTCTGCGCCTGCAATTCCTTCAATGACTCGCGCTGCATGCCGTCGCCGATGGCGAGGAGGTGGAATTTCCCGGGATGTTCGCGCGTGAGGACATCGAAGGCGTCAAACAATGTGCGCGTGTTTTTTTCCCGCGCGAGACGCCCCACGTAGAGCAGCAGGACTTGGCCGGGAGGAATGCCGTGCTCCGCGCGCGTGGCCGCCCCGTCGTCCGGTTCGGGGCGAAAAATGCGCGTATTGACGCCGAGGTCGATGTTGGTCACGTTGCGCACGCCCCACGACTCCAGCAGCGCGCCGAGCGCGGGCGCGGGGACGAGCGTGCGCGCAAAGCGGTTGTATAAATTCCGCACGTAGCGCTGGGCAAGGTCCATGATGAGGTCCTGGGCGGCGGGCCCGAAAAATTTTGTCGCGCTGCGCAGATACGCCTCCGGGAAATGCGAGTGATAAAAGCCGACCACCGGAATCCGCAATGCATGGCCGGAAGCAAGCGCCTTCCACGCCATCTGGTACGGATCGCCCGATTCGATGACCGACGGTTTTTCCCGTTCCAGGATTTCCTCCACGGCCGAAAGACGCAGCAGCGCGCGGTAGCGCGAGGTCTTCGAAATGAGCGGAGAGCGGATGGAATAAGTCTTCGATTTGCCGTTGACCGCGACCTCGTCTTTCGTGCCGGGGATGATGAGGATGTGCTCGTCCTCCGGCGCGAACTCGTGCAGATAACCGATCTTCTCGCAAATATAGCGTTTCACCCCGCCGCTGACCGGGGAATAGAACTGCGTGAGATCGCAAATTTTCATGCAGGGGAATTAACCGCGGAGGCGCGGAGGCGCGGAGGAAGAGGAGGGTTCCTGAAACTGGTTTACTATCCGTTTAATGCCTTGCTTTAAGACCGGCACATTGAAGTTGATCAGAAGACCGATCTGCAATCCGGTCAATTTCAAATAGGTAAGCACCTGGGCATCATAAACCGGCAGCAAAGATTCGACGGCTTTCAATTCCACGATCACGCTGTTTTCCACGACAAGATCGAGTCTGTAACCGCAATCTAATCTGACGGATTTGTAAACGACGGGCAATGGTTTCTGCCGCTCAAACTTCAACCCATTTTTCGACAGTTCAAAACAGAGGCACTCTTCGCAAGCGGATTCCAGCAGACCGGGACCAATGGTTTTATGGATTTCGATGCAAGCCCCTATGATCTTTTCCGTAAATTCATTCCCTCTCTGCGTCTCTGCGCCTCTGCGGTTCATTATTCGTGGTGCGACAGGTACTTCTCCGCATCCAGCGCCGCGGCGCAGCCCTGGCCGGCGGCGGTGACCGCCTGGCGGTAAATGGTGTCCGCCACGTCGCCCGCGGCGAAAACGCCCGGCACATTGGTCTGCGTGCGGTTGCGGCGAATGAGGTAGCCGTTTTCATCCATGTCGAGTTTGCCTTTGAAGGGCGCGGTGTTCGGCGTATGGCCGATGGCAACAAAAACGCATTTCACTTCCAATTCGCTTTCCGCGCCAGTCTCCACGTTTTTCAATTTCACCGCGCGCACCTCGCCCTTGTCGTCGGTGAGATATTCGGTGAGGACGGTGTTCCAGACCGGCTCGACCTTCGGGTTCGATAATGCGCGGTCGGCCATGATCTTGGACGCGCGCAATTCATTGCGGCGGTGGATCAGGTACACCTTCGATGCAAATCGCGTGAGGAATGTCGCTTCCTCCGCAGCGGAATCGCCGCCGCCGACCACGCACACCGGCACGTTCCGGTAAAACGCCCCGTCGCATGTCGCGCAGGAAGTGAGGCCGTGGCCCGTGAGTTGTTTCTCGCCGGGAAGCCCGAGGTAGCGCGCGCTCGCCCCGCTGGCGATGATGAGCGCCTTCGTGTGCGTCCATTCATCGTCGATTTTCACGCTCAAGTAGCCATCCTTCGGTTCAAAATCATCCACGTGTGAATAGGCAAAGCGCGCGCCGAAACGCTCGGCCTGCGCCTTCATATTCATGATGAGCTGCGGCCCGTCGATGCCATCCACGAAGCCGGGGAAATTTTCCACAAGCGTCGTGGTGGTAAGCTGGCCGCCCGGTTCCCGGCCTTCCAGGACAAGAGGACTTAAATTGGCGCGCGCGGCGTAAATGGCCGCCGTGAGCCCCGCGCAACCGGTGCCGACGATGATCAACTTTTCCATAGGGAGGGGAAGTTAATCTCAATTTGCGCGAGGTGAAAACTGCAAAAATGACGAATGGAATGGCCCCAATGACGAAGAACGCCGAAAACCGTGTATTTCGGGCTTCGTCATTCGTCATTCGTCATTTACCCTCCGGGTTCAATGTTCACAGGCATCGTCGAGGAAACGGGCGAAGTCGTCGCGCTGGATCGCTCCGCGGGCGGCGTGCGGCTCACCGTGAAGGCGGCCCTTGCCACGCAGGACGTCCGCGCAGGCGACAGCATCGCGGTCAACGGCTGCTGCCTCACCTCGACCAATGCGCGGGAAGGCGCGCTCGCCTTTGATTTGCTCGATGAAACCTTGCAGCGCACGAACCTGGGGAATCTCGGCTTGGGCTCGCTTGTCAATCTCGAGCGCGCCCTGGCTGCGAATGCGCGGCTCGGCGGGCATTTCGTGCAGGGGCACATCGATTGCGCCGCGCCCGTCATCGGTTTTGAAAAATCCGGCGCGGATCATAGGCTGGAGATCGAACTGCCGGGGGAATTCGCGCGCTACATCATTTTCAAGGGATCCGTCGCCGTGAACGGCGTTAGTCTCACCGTCGCGGAATTGAAACCGGCGAGCTTCGTCCTCTGGCTCATCCCGCACACGCTCGAAGTCACCAACCTCCGCGCCCTGCAACCCGGCGCGCTCGTCAACCTCGAATTCGACCTGCTGGCGAAATACGTGGAGCGCATATTGGCGAAATGAAGCAGAAGGCCGGCTAACCTTCAGTCATGAACAACAGAGAAGTGAATTCCAAGCGAACAATTGCTACGGGAGTTTTGATTCTCGCCCTTTGCCTCTATGTAATCGCGCGCATACTTGAGCCTCGAATTCCGTGGATCGGGTTTGTGCGCGCGTTCTCCGAAGCTTCGGTGGTCGGGGGGCTTGCGGACTGGTTTGCTGTGGTCGCGCTTTTCCGGCATCCACTGGGGCTGCGGTGGATACCGCACACCGCAATTATTCCGAATAACAGAGATCGTATAGGCGCGGCGCTCGCTGATTTCATCCAGAAGCACTTCCTCACCCCGGAAGCAATCAAGGAAAAAGTGGGGAGCGCAATTAATGCTAAAAAACTTGCGCGATGGCTCATGAAACTGGCCAATGCAAAGCGAGTAACCGGCACCCTGTCGGAATATCTACCCAAAGTCGTCGAAACCATAAACGACGAGGATATAAGACGTTTCATAAGGGATAATGTATCCGTTCATCTCAAAAAGATTCGGATCGGCCCCCGAGTCGCAGCACTCCTCAGGACATTCGTCGATGAAGGAAAACACCAACTGGTGCTAACTCAATTATTGCTTTCAGGCGTGGGCATCATCAAAAAAAATGAAGATTTCATTCGCGACAAGGTGAGAAAGCGAGTTCCGGACCTTTTGGGACTAACCACACTGTTCGGAGTAAAAGAGCTGATTGCCAATGGAATTATCAATGGCGCTATCCAGACGATAGAGGAGGCCAGCAAAGAGATGAATCATCCCATTAGGGATCAATTTAACGAGGCAGTTTCAAACTTCATCAAAGACCTTGAGACATCGGATAAGTATTCCCATGCGATAGTGGAAATGAGGGAGAAAGTTATCACCAGCACAGGTATTTCCGACTTTCTTAAATCAACTTGGAATAAATTCAAATCCGAAATACTTGCGGGATTAGCCAACCCGGATTCTGACCTGCGCCAAAGGCTTGTCGTATTAGTCCGCTGCGCCGGATTTGCGATTCGAAAAGATGATGCCTTACGCGACAAACTCGATAAGTGGATCATTTATTTAGCGATTAAAAATAGACGTAAAATTGGAGAAATGATTCGTGACCAATTTCAACGACGGGATTTTACGACAGCCGCGCGGTTAATTGAAGACCAGGTCGGAGATGATCTCCAATACATCCGAATCAACGGCGCGCTTGTTGGCGGTTTCGTGGGCCTTGTTCTATATCTTCTGGACAAGTTTCTTTTGGGAAAATTGATTCTTCAATGAGAGAGCGGGGCATGAGCTGGGAAGCGCGGAATCCCACCGCGGCGGACGAGACCGGATACTCACCATGCCGGGATGTTCGATCACTCGTGACGAAACTCCATTTGTATTTGTTTAGCGCGGCAACTGTAGGGGAAGGCGTTGCCTTCCCCAATCCATTTTGAAAAACTCGCCCGGACATTTGGATTTTCGAACTGGGGAAGCCGTTTCGACAGGCCCAAGGCCCTGAGCATGCCGATGGGCTAACAGCTTCCCCTGCAATGGCGGCCGCGCCGCACTGGCGCTAAACAGATACCTTTGATGGAGGCGGGGTGCTGGTCGCGTAAAAGGCGGCGTGATTAACCGTGCGCCCAAGTGGAGAGTGGAGTGAAAGGCCCCTGGGGGCGTTACTTCGAGCCGCCGTCTTTGGCCGCTTTCTCGTCCTCCAGTTCCTTGTCGATGCGTCTGCCGAGTTCCTCGCCCCACTCCTGGCCGGCCTTCATGGCTTCCTGGGTGACTTGGGGCAGGTTCGCGAGCAATTTCTGCCCCGCCGGGCTGGAGTAAAACGCATTGACCGCCTTGAGGTCGTCCAGTGAGTAATATTTGTCGTAGATGGGGATTATTCTTTCGATCAAATCGTGAATGTCAGCCTTGGCCTTGATTTTGTTCCAGACTTCGTCGGGGACTTCGGGCGATTGGGCTTTCATGGTATCGATGATCTGATTCATCATCTGGGTCGTCAGTTTTTCGACGCCGGTAAGCTTGAGCATTTTTTCAATTTCCTGGCGTTTTTCGGGAGCGATGTCATCCGCGGGGAGGCTCGCGGAGAAGCAGACGCAGATGGCCAAAACGAGAAGCAGTATTTTTTTCATGGAATGTGGGTTGATGAGTGAAGTGCTGCAAGCGTGTCTGGAAGCGCAAAGAATGTCAATCCGTCCGTGAGCAATGCAGCGACCCGGTTTGGTTTGTCATTGCCAGCGCATCGAGGAATCCGGCAACCACGCTGTGGAAATTGCTCGCCCGAAAGGCAGACTCAAGTGCTTACGTCCGTATCGTCCCAGTTCACGCCGGGGCTCAGCGCCCATGTGAGCGCTTTGCGGCGTTCCTGGATGACTCCGCCGTTGACGAGCGGGTCGAACGCGCCGGGCACCGTCTCCTTGCGTCCGATGACCGCGGACCGCGCGGCGTTGTGTACGCAGTAAAAAATGTCTTCCATAAATACCACGTCTTCAAAGTGGGCCGGCGTCCTGCCGGCGAGCCATTCCATGAAACCGGCGGTGATGGGCGGGATGAAGTTATAGAAGATTGTCTTGATTCGCTCGTCGTCGATCATGAACCCTGAGTGGTCCGGGGCGGGTGTGTAACCCAATATCCAGGCAAGGCTCCATGCGCCTTCCATCGACCAGCCGACATCGGGCACATGGGTCTTGTTCGCCTCGTCGCGCGGCGCCTCGAGGATGGCGGTTTCTTTTCGGGAAAGATAACGGGCCAAGCCGTTCGACAACACATAGAGCCGCACTTTTTCGGAAGCGAGGTCTCGTTCCTCGAAGCTGACCCACAGCACGACCGCCTTGATCGCCCAAAGGCGCCGGCCAATTTCATCGGCGGGACGCAAATCGAAAGTTTTTTTGACCGGCAGGGCAGGTGAGACGGTGAACCCCTGCTCCCCCAGCACCTTGAGGATCGCCTGCCTGTGGTTTGTCACATCGATGTCCATGGACACTGCTTTCCCTGGGGATGACCTCGCGATTAGAACAAAAAGATCCGCAATGTCAACGCAACTCTTTGAAACAGAGGGTGATGCCAAATAATCGCGCAGACTTAAATAGACAAATTCAGAATTTTGCCCTGATAAATTCCGCGATGGGACCGACATCTTCCATGCCAAAATTTCGATGACCGGAGGCGCTTTCCGGCGCCGTTATTTCCCGCATTTGCAGCAGCGCGCCGTTTTTCCAGACCCACGCGCCGGGATTGTAAGGGCCGACAAGGAAGGGACTGGTCCAGTTGTGGATGCCCAGCAGGCGGTGGGTGATGGCGGCGGCGATGTGCATCGGCCCGCTATCGACGCTCATCGTGAAATGCGCGTGGCGGATGAGCCAGATCAATTCGCCCAGCGACGTTTTGTTTAACAAATTGATACAGCCCGCCGGCGGATTGAAGCCGCCTTCCGCGCGCCCGACGAGCACGATGGGAACCGGCGCGAGCGATTCGATAAGCCGGGCGAGGCAATCATCCGGCACCGATTTGTTTTCGCCGCGTGAGAAAGGATGCGCCAGCAGGTATCGCCCCGGCAGTTCCACGCCCGCGGGTTTATCGCCGGGAGGCAGCGGGAATTCCAGCGGCGCGGATGTGTCGATGCCGAGGTCGGCCACGAGCTTCAAGTAACGGGTTACGGCATGCTCCTCGCTCCGGATTGCGGGCACGACATGGTGCGCCGAGAAGCGGCAGGAGGGGGTCGCATCGCCCAGGCAATGAATGCGCCGCGCGCCGGCGATTCGCGCGATGAGCGCGCTGCGGGCGAGTCCCTGGAAATCGAGCGCAAGGTCCGGCTGGATGCGCCTGTGGATGGAAAGCCACTCGCGCAGGGTCGCGAGTTTGGGCGGGAACCGGAAATCCCGGCGCGGAAAAAGGACCACCTCGTCGAGATCGGGATTCCCCTCAAGAAGCGGCGCCCATTCCGTATTGACGACCCAACTGATTTTCAAGCGCGGACAAGCCCGCTTGAGCAAATGCACGGATGGGAGCGTGTGGACGATATCGCCGAGCGAACTCGGTTTTACGACGAGCACCGACCGGATGCCGTCCGGCAAGCCCAGGGGGTTCATTTGCCAAGCGCGAGGCGGTCGGCGAGCCGTTGCGGCAAACCGGCATCCAGGATTTTGTCCTGGGCGGTATTGATGTCGTATTCGATGCGGCGCAGTTCCACGTATTTTTTGTCGGCGTGATAAATGGCGTAGGAGGCGTGCCAGTCGCCGTCGCGCGGCTGGCCGACGCTGCCGACATTGATGAAATACTTTTTCTGCGGCTCGATGCGCAATTTTTCAAACGTGAGGCTGCGCACGCTGGTGCCGTCGAGCATGTAGGCGCGCGGGGCATGGGTGTGGCCGTAAAAGCAGACGGTGGTGTGCTGGTAATTGAAGCTCGCGGCGGCGTCGAGCTGGTTGAAGACGTAGCCCCACTTGTGCGGGGTATCGAGCGTGGCGTGGACGATGGTGTAATCGCGCACCTGGCGCACCAGCCGCAGGTCGCGCAGCCATTCCTTGTCCTCATCGGTGAGATGTTCGCGCGTCCAATTGATCGCCTCCTCGGCGAGCGGGTTGAAGCCTTCCAGGTCTTCGATCAGGGAGGCTTGCTCATCGTGATTGCCCTTTACGACGGGGCATTCCATGCCGCGGACTATTTCGAGGCATTCGTGCGGGTTGGCGTTGTAGCCCACGATGTCGCCGAGGCAGACATAATGCGTGCAATGGTTCGCCTCCGCATCGGCCAGGACGGCTTGCAGGGCTTCCAGGTTTGCATGGATGTCACCAAAAATGGCAAAGCGCATTGTCTGATTTATGGCTTTTTGTCGGGATTACCGCCCCCTTGAGCGGGAGAGATATTCTCTCTATTGGGCAAATTTTTCAACTCTTGTAAATCTTCCGGGGTCAATTGGACCCTTTGGGAAGCCGGGACATTCAGCTTGTTCTCCAAGTATTGCAACCGGGTCAACAGCTCCGGCAGATGTTCTTTTTCGCCCATGTTGAAATATTTCAAAAGCAGGCCGTATGCCTCCTTCTCCCTGTCGGGAACATAGGAAAGTTGATACGCGGCCATGCGTTTTTCGTAAATAGGCGCGTTGGGAAACCGCGCGGCTTTGTCGTAATATTCAAACGCCTTCAAGTGGTCCTGGAATTTGTCCCGGTAAAGGTCCGCGAGCATTTCATAGAGGTAATAGTAGTCGGGATTGTTCTGGATTCCGCGCAGGTAAACATCCTCGGCGGCCTTCCAATATTGATGCTGCGTCTCGATGCGGCGCGCTTTGTCGGGCTGGTGAACGTCGTTCAACGCGGCGATACTGGCGTTCCAGCCCAGTTGCCAGGCCGATATGTCCCAAAACATCAGATTGCGCGGCTGAAGGGTGGTGGCGTCGTTAAACAACAGCGCCATCCTGCCCCATCGGGTTTGCTCCCACGCGATGTGGCCTTCGATCCAGAGAAAGTCGGCCACCACCGAGCGGAAACCGCCCAAGGCCGCAAGAAATCCGGCCTGGCCGATCTGCTGGCGCAGGGAGAGGTCAAGTTTCGCCCCGTGGAAAAAGGCGGCGCGGTTTGCCTCGGACAGCCTTTGCTCGAAGTTCAATTTCGCGGTCCCGAACAGGATGACAATCAACAGCGCGATGAAGTGCTGCTTTTTCATAACTCCTTGAACGAAAAAATCACATAAGCCACCAGCGAGTACACAAATACATAGGCAAAGCCGAGTCCCACTGTTTTGAGAAAGAGCGCCGTGGCGATGTAATTGCCCGCCACGGTATCATCGACGAGGTCGAACAGGCGCAAGTCGGGAAAGACGAGGCTGACAAGCAGGACGAAAAGCCTCACGCCTTGGCCGGGGTTTTGCGTGAGCATGTAGTCGCGCGCCATTCCTTCGATGCTCCCGATGAAATAGCAGGTGAACGAAATAAATACCGTGAAAATATACGACGAGGAAAAAGTCGAAATCAACAGGGTGAGCGTGGCAAGGAGCAGCACCTTGATATAAATCGCGATAATACATGGAACCAAGCCCACCGGAAAGGCGTGGGCATCGAGGTCTTTCAGGATGGAGGGCAAATCAGGGGCGTGCGAGTATTGCTGAATGGTCGCGCTGGCAACGGAATGGTACTTGGCGTAAAGCGCGGCGATGAACATTGCGCTCATAATCAAGGTGGAGACTAGCAGCAGCAGGAACATCCCCAGGAGCTTGCCCATCAAATACTCGAACCGGGGCACAGGTTTGGCGAGGAGGGTATAGAGGGTGCGGTCTTCGACGTCCTTTGGCAACATGTTCGCCGTGGCAAGGGTGGCAAGGAGAATGGTGAAAATCGACATCGCCCCCAGCGAAACGTCCTCCAGGATCTGGAACTGGTTCTGGAACGGCATGTTCAGTATTTCCGTGAAACCCGCGCTGCCGATGATGAGCAGCGCAAAAATGAGCAGGAAGTAAAACACCTTCAAGCGCACCAGTTCCAGGAGCGTGTTGCCGGAGATCGCCCAGATACGGGCGAAGGAGAATATACGATGGGGGGTTTTGGCGGGGAGTGTATTCACAAAGTTGCGTCGCGGTTATTTGCCGCCGGTGACATCGAGGAAAAAGCGTTCGAGGGTGGTCCGCGGTTTGCGCATTTCGACAATGCGTCCGCCCGATTTGGCGACCAGCGCTTTGATTTCGTCGAGCAGTTCGGGCGTGGTGTTTTCCAGGATCAGGTCGGTCTGGTTCTCGATGGAGATCAGCTCGTCCAGCTTGCCTTCGCGCACCATCTGGCCGCGGTTGAGGATGCCCACTCGGTCGCAAATCTCCTGCACCTGCTCCAGCAAATGCGAACAGAGCATGACCGTGATGCCGCGCGATTTGAAATTGAGGATCAAGTCGCGGATTTCGCGC
>Ga0206907_1048_pt1 | contig 17311 bp, 21 predicted proteins | sample Alteio_BWOrgHeat_80_FD_152951 | JGI IMG/M metagenome (GOLD analysis project Ga0206907, IMG submission 152951) | Enriched cells from forest soil in Barre Woods Harvard Forest LTER site, Petersham, Massachusetts, United States -... | ecosystem: Environmental > Terrestrial > Soil > Temperate forest >...
GCCGGCCTGTTTTAGCGCTGCCTGCGTATTGGCTTCGAGCTGCGCCGATACTGTATTGCCGATACCGCTGATTGCGACGCGTTGATCGGTTGGAATGACCCTCGCGCCACCGGTGCCGCCACGGCGACCATCGAGCAACGCAATGAAAGTCTGCATATAGTCCTGGGTGGCCAGGAACGGCGGCGTCGGTGTACCGTCACCGCCAATTGTCACTCCATAGCTGGGCCGCCTTAGTGTCGTCTGCTTGCCGCCGGGCCCGGTTATGACAAGGCTGTCGCCATAGAGAAATACGACGGCAACCGTGTTTTTGGTCACCTGCAATAAGAAAGCGCCGCCCCGGATGCCGATCGACGCGACCGGCGTGTCCACCTGCACCGCACCCTCAAGCTTGCTCATCTGGCCGCCGACATAGCGGAACACCCCGCGCGTCGTGCTGAGCGCCAACTTGCCGACGCCGGAGTGCGGGTCATAGACGAACTCGTCGATCACCAGGTCGGAGTTCGGTCCGACGCTCATCGCGGACTGGTCAAGAAAAAGTATCTGCGTCTGGCCCTGGGCGTCGGTAGCAACCCGTTCCTTAAAAATGATGTCCTGCCCGATCACCAATTGCCGCGTCGGACCATTGGGAGGTGTACCGGTGCCAGCGGGATTGACGCCGCTATTGACGCCCACCTGATTGTCCGCTGCAGCCGGCCGACACAAAGCAACCGCCACTGGCAGAAGAACCGCGGCAAACAATGGCGAACCGGCGGCGCATCTCAAGCCGTTCCCACGGTGACCCGCCTTGCCTTGTCTGCTGCGTCGCGACATGGCCATCCCCCTCTCGAGAGAAAGATGACTGACAAACTCGGTCGCCGCAAATCACTCAATGGTGCGACATAAGATAATGAGAACTACTGAGGGCTCGCTATAGGTTTACCGGGACTTATATAATATTTTATACAAACCCTCTACACTATTATTTATCCCGCCGAGTGCGATGGATTCGTCTACAGCTCTGGGATCAATTTTCCGCAGTTCCCTCATCCCCTGCGCTGTACCGCCTCCGTGAATACGCGTTACTTCCCGGCTCGGGCGTTGCCGAGTCAAATCTGGCTGGAGCGCCCTCGCCAATTTGACGATAGTCGGGACGATGACCGACCCCGTTGAGGGAGTGGCGCTTGCCCGGACCCGTTGGACCGAAAGCCTATCAAAATTATGCTGCAAAAATAGCCGCGTTCCGCGTGCGACATCACACGGTCGAGGGCTTCGCCAAATTTCTTGGGCGTTGTGCACCCTAGCGACGTTGGTCGTAACAAAGGCCGTGATCAGCACCACCTACAGAGCATCCTGACGGCGAAGCCGCCTCGGATCGAAGTCGCTGCTGCGACGGCCGATGATTTCCTCGGCAATCTCGACCATCTCGCGCGGTAAGGCGTCCTGCGATTGCTGCCTAAAACCGCTAGGGTACCGCACCTCATCGACATTTAGTGCAGACAACAGCAGCCCGCCCTCGTGCGGCTCAATCAATACAGGATCGGTTCCGGCTACCTTGATGTGCCCCAGAGCGCCTCTACCGCTGCGCAGCATCGCAATCTGCAACGCGAACAGGGTATCTGCAGCTTGGTCTCCCTCAGGATGAAGATAATGAGCGGTCCCAAGGTAAGTTTGGTCAATTTGATTTCGCGGTACGAATTGCTCGATCTCGAGGATTTGATCTTGCATGGCCGCTGTTGGCGTCGCCGATTGTTTTATTACCGGGCTCACTCGGATCGGACAAAAGACCAGTGATAGTCGCAAAAAACCCTTCCACTCCGCATCGGACATGAGATCCACCCTCCCCGATAACAAAAGTACAGTTAGTTGTTCGGCCCATAGGCCAAAAGCGGCCCAGCTAGTTCGGTCGAGCAGACGGATTGATCGCCAGTGTGCGGAGAGCGGCCGGCTCCATCAGCGCGGATCCTAAGTCACGTGCCGCCTGCGTGGACAGCAAGAAGGATACCCAAGCCAACCCCGCATTGCGCAGCATCAGCATCCGCTCTGCTGCGTCCGCTCGCACCGACAGTGCCCAAGCAGGATCAATCTCTGCGCTCACGGCGGTGTCGGGGGGTGCTGAGCCCACTTCCGGTCTTAAGAGACGACGGCAATCAGCGAGTGTCTTAATCAACAGCTCGACTTCGTCAGCAGTCGCGCTCACCCTCCCGACGACGCCATCATCCTCATATAAGGAAATCAACAATGTCTGCCCACCAGGGTCTATTTTGAACCCAAGCCGTTTTTCGCCCATGATCCACCGCTCCAAGTTGTTCGATGTTTGCCTTCCGCCAACCGCGCCACAATCTGATGGTATTCGCTTGGTAACCGCTCGACCTGGTGCCCGCCAGCGCGCGGATTCCTCTCGCCTCGTCTCTGATCCCGTTCGATAAAAAACCAAACCGGTTCCGTCGTCGCGCTTCGGCGCAACGCGGCGAACAGCATGTTGGTCGTCTGGACGAACATTTTCCAACCCAACATTGGGAGGAACTAGGCCTGCACCTGGTCTGGTAGGTCTATGGCATAGGCCACCCAGAAGGAAAGCGGTGAGGGGAACGCGTCGTCGCCCGCGTAGGAGCCGCTGCAGCGCGCTCCGAGATGTGTTTGTCTCCCTCGAAACGGAAAAGACTTACCAGCGGGCCTCTAACGCGTCTGTAAACGACACCCACAAGGGTTGGTGCACCGTCGTGCACTGAGCGTTCGTGCGAGAGATAGCCATTCTCGACCATCTTCTTGAGATTGTACGATACGTTAGAGCCGAGATAGCAGCCACGTAAGATCAGCTCGCCAACGGTCATCTCGGCGTCGCCGATGTTGAACAGCAACAATCCCTGCACGTTGTTGATGTCGTGGATGCCAAATCCGTCGAGCTCGAGCTTGACCACTTCAAGAAAATGGCGGTGAAGCCGCTCGACGAGCGAGATCACTTCTGTGTATGCGCCGTGCATTCCAGCCCCTGCAGCAAACTTAAAAGGCACTTTAGTCTAAAGTTCCCGTTTGAATATTCGCTAATTTGTAACAAAATGTGACTAGCAAGCCATCTCCCAGTTGTGGTGGTCCGAAGCCTTGTGTAAGCGGCATTAGCTGATTTGCCGCACCGGATAAATGTCGAATTAATCTTCAATTCTATTGTCATCGGGGAGTTCTGTGGGTAAGACGCCGAATGCCCCAGATAGGAGAAAAGAAGTTGGAGGCGGAATGTCCCGTCGATGACCCCGAGCGCCTTCGTGGCTGGCTACTTGCGAAGGCGTTAGAGGCGGTATCCTCGCTGCAGGAAGCCCTTGAATTGGCGGCAGAGGCGGAGGCATTTCTCCGCAACGTGCCTTATCCCGCGAGAAGCGGAAATAACCAGGCAGTGGCTGGAGGCGATGCGGTGAAACCAACATCTGTGCCTTTGCCGGGCGCGACAAAGGTTGGGAGGGCGCATGAGACGCTGGCTGACCCGGACTCAGCGCACAGTCTTACGGTGCTGGCACCCCGCGACGATGTCGTACGATATCTTCAACGAACTCATACCGTTCTGCCCGCTGGACACGACCGCTATCTGATCGATGGCCAGCTGCGCGAAACCGCCGATCAGCTGGTCGAGCGGGCAAACCGGATGCGCCGATCGGAAAATCTGCCTTGCTTCACGCTCACGCCTGCCGCGGGTTCCGAGAGAGCCCGCAAAAGCAACCAGCCTGCGGCATCGAGAGCGATCGGGACCATTCGCGCGCCGCGTACCCTAGCGGAAACGGACGAGATTGGCCGAGCGGGCGTTCCTCCGGTCGTCGTCGCGCCGTGGCGCGGTTGCGATGCCTACGGAAGGCCCCTGACCGCGGATCATCCTCGGTTCAGGTGAGCATAAGCCATCGACGGTCGGTCAGATCCGGCCTCGACGGCACAGATGAAAGCGCGGTGGCAACGGCATGCTACTCAAGCATGCCGAGAAGAAGGCGGTTGCGAAACAGTCAATCGGGCAGCGCCACGTCAGGTAGGGAAATCAGCAACAGGCACATTCGTGTCCCGGCCCGGAAGGAGCCCCACGGTTGCCCCGGCACGTCACCTTAGGCCGCTCATTTGTGGGGCACTTTTGGGATTTTGAGTAAGGGGCGAGGTCTTAGTACGTCGACCACCACACCCAGCCCGCGAAGCATGCTGGACCTACCGAATCGTCGAGGCGCCGCAGGCTATTCGCTCAGCTGATAAAATCAAGAGACGGGATTAGGTGAGCATCCGGTGCGTTGGCGGTAGCTTTCTGCGGCCAGCCAGGCATCGTAGGAGCGCGTGCGCAGCGTCATGATGTTGTCCGGCGTGGCCTCGCCGTCGCGCCTCACTAGCAACATTTCGCGAGCGGCGTCGAGTTCGCGCAGCAATTGGTTGAATTGAGCGTCCATGGGACAACCGCCCCCATAAATAGCCTATTCATGAGTTGGGCTGGCTTTGAAGAAATTCAACCGGTCTTGGCCCAACGCGAGCTATCAATGGTTGAGATAAACATGATTTGGCGGCAAGAAGCCTAACCGCGATCAAACATATGCACGCGGAACAGGCAGAGGGGACGGTCATGAAGGATCAGGTCACCGAGATTGTCGCGGCCTACGTTCGGAACAACGCGATTGCGACCGACCAATTGCCCGCTCTGATAACGACTGTCGCCCAATCTCTGGCCGGTCTCGGGCAAGGGCAGCCCCTCTCACCGCCAGAACCGCTCAGGCCCGCTATTGCCATCCGCCGAAGCATCTCGCCCGACGCCGTCACTTGCCTGGATTGTGGCTATAAGGCCCAGATGCTGAAACGGCACCTATCGACCATGCATAAACTGACGGTCGATGATTACCGGGCGAAATGGTCGCTGCCGTCAGACTATCCCATGGTTGCCCCGAACTATGCGGCGCATCGATCGGCGCTAGCTAAATCATTGGGATTGGGGACACGCAATAGCCGCCGCAGGAAGAGCTAACATCGAAGCGGTTTCGCGTCCCATAGGGGCCGCCAGTCTTGAGATTAAACGGCACCTTTTATCGGGTGAGCTGCCAACGACGCGCGCCTCGCTAGCCAAAACAGCAGCCTCCGCCCGCCGCCCGCGGTAGCACTGTCCAAGACGCCCGGTGTGGCCCCACCTCCGTTACCTGTGAGACGCCTACCGCGATCGCGGGGCCATAGCATAATCACCGCGGCCAGTAGCGAGCCTGTCACGAAAGTGCTGACCGAAAGGCCGAGATCGAAGCCATGCCGACTGGCGAGCATGTCGCCGAGCGTCGTTCCCGCCGTGCGACCGCCGACGATGCTGGTACCAGGGCTTCGACATGGCGCCAAAGCCGCCAAGACGACGAAAAACACAGCCGCGAGAACGGCCGAACCATAAAACAGCCCAAGGCCCGCGGGCCCCGCCGTTGAAATCGCCGGTCGCGGTGCCAAGCGTGCCCGGCGCCACAAAAACGAGCGGTGCTAGCGGATCAAGTCATTTCGGCTTCCACTGTTGCGCCAGCCTCTCCGCCTCGGCGATTTGTTCCAGCGACATTTTTGCGGCGATACGGTCCCGGTTCGCCACCGCCATATCGAGCAAAACCGGGCTGCTCGCCGCGAGACTGAACCACATGTGTGCGGTTGGCAGGTCTCGCGGAACACCGTGGCCCAGTTCGTACATTAGGCCAAGGTCGAACTCGGCAAGGGGCTCCCCCCGATCGGCCAGCGGGCGAAGAAGACGCATCGCGGTTGTAAAGTGACCCTGACACACTCAGCATTATCGATGCTGTGAAAGCATGGCGTCGCTCGCGGAAATAGCCTTTCGATTGGACCCATCGTGATCCTTCATGAGTGAACGTTGTGGATTGCGATTGTTGTTGAATAGATAGCCGACATCGCTCTGTAACGGGGCTGGCGACCGGGCGTCTCGCCCTTCGGCCGTTCGTGGCGTGCCTCGCGACGCCACTCTACCTTTGCCCGGCTCGTTATGTTCGAGCGATGAAGCCGCCGCTCGATCCGATCGTTGTGGTTCATAATGCGGGGTGTGCTTATTTAAAGGCCACGCCCGCGCCGAGCGCTGTCGTAAAGCTAAGTTTTATCACCGCAAAGAAAACGTTCAGCGGCTGCGGCTAACGCGAGGGCTTTATTAAGCGGGAGATTTTCAAGTGCTTTCAATAGCAACCAGGTCCGCCTGTTTTTCCGCTCTTCGTATGGTCGCTCTGGGTCGGGGATGGAGGGGACACTGGCGTCAGACATGCTTTCACCCTCCGGTTCCTTTCGAGCGGCACTATTCAATTTTGGTCAAGAAAATTCAAAGTTAAATTGGTTGCTTGAGGGCGCCGGCGTCTCTAATCAATCTGACAATTGTGATGTTTGTTTCAGAGTTGTTTCGTATGTCACACGAGGGTCTTTTGAGCTGTCCGGCGCACCGGCGCCGCTGGCTTCTCCTCAAGGCGCTGGAAACCAAACCAATGAGAGAGGCTCTGCCGCTGGCGATAGCGGCCGAAGAGTTCATCTCGTCATCGGGCCTTCCGCCGCAAGCCGCCGAAGAGTTCGTCTCGTCTTGGGTCTCGAAAAGTATCCATTAACTCTCCTTTGCCTCACCGTCCGCGCGAACCGAATTCGTGTCGGCCGCGGTGTGTGCATCGCCACAGCGTTTGAGAGTGAAGGCGAATAAGGTACCCAAGCACAATGGCGAAATCGTCGCTGCGACTGCGACGTCCGACAATGCGTGTTCGAACTAGGTCATAAAGCCGAAGCTTACACGAACCTTACAATGCCAGTCTAGTCCGCGCTCATCAGTTCAACCGGCTCAATTAACGACGGATCGTTGTTCTTAACGTTACCCACACACTTATCCACAGGCCCGCAGGTCATCCGATCGCCAGGGTAATGCGCGAGCATCGCCTCCGGTTGCGCTGGCTTCGGGCCTTCCGCGAAACAGCGATCCGAAGGCCACGATCCGCGGGCGAAGCTCCGGCGGATCGACAAGGATAGTTTTTGATTAACCAATCCGCGATCACACTCGGGCCGCTCGCCCAAAGTTGCTACGGTGATCAGATGTGGTTTTGGGTCGTGGTTAGTGTCGTTGCGGTGCTGGCGATTCTGTATCTGCTGAGCGAAAGCGCCCTAGCGCCTTTTAAATAGCGGTCGGAGCGCTACGCACGCGGGGATGTCGCGAAGCGCTCAACAGCGATGGTTAGACGAGCGGGCGGTGGGCCTTTGGCCTCACAATCCATCGAAATCAACCTACATAGCGGCAATACATTTGCGCTCCATGAGTAGGCGAGATGGCGGACATTCTGATTATCGACGACGAGCCGGAGATGCGATTTGTTTTAACCCACATTCTCCAGGGCGCTGGTCATACCGTGCGCGAGGCCCAAGATGGGCGCGAAGCGATCGATGAATTCCGACGGAAGCGGCCAGCGCTCATCATCAGCGACATCTTGATGCCCAACGTGGAGGGCATTGAAACGATCTCAACGTTGCGGCGGGAAGAGCCTTCGATACCGATCATCGCCATCTCCGGCGGTGTCGTTCCGCTCTATCTGCGAGCGGCCGCCAAACTCGGCGCGACCGCATCACTTGAGAAGCCGTTTTCAGTCGATGCGTTGCGTTCGCTCGTCGAAGAGCTTCTCGCCGACCGCCATGTAGGCTGATGTTGACTACGTTGGATCGGATCTAGTGCGCGAGTCCAGCCTGGGTCGCGGCTCCCTATCGGCCGGAGAGCATGTTGTGATCCTTTACGATGCGACACTCGTGGTGCGCGTCTCGATCGTCTTCATGTCGCAATGAGCAACCATGCGGATAGAGATCATCCTGGGCCGGGTAGGTGGAGCGAAACTCGGTGCCGGAAGTGCAGGGGCAGTATAAGATTCCGCACGGGCCGTGGAGTGCGTGTTTCTGTCCAGGGGTACGGTCAGGCCCCCGACCGCTTCGCGCGTCTACGGCCTTCCTACGCCGGGTTAAGCTATTGACCCGCGTCGGCGTCGATTGGACGATGAAGTACGCGGCCATTTCGGGTGCCTCGGCGACTGGGTGCAGCGGCAGATGTGTCTACTTCAACTGCCGGCTGATGCGGCACATAGTTTCAATCTCCTGTTTCATCTAGGCTGGTGAGCCATGTCGCAGGAAGACGCTTACTTGTTGCCGCCGTCCGCATTCCCTCACGGTAGGGACGTTAAAATTTCGCTTCAACCCGGCGAAACGCTGTTCAACGAAGGCGATCGGGGGGATGCCCTTTACATCGTGTCGAGCGGCAGGGTCCGCATCATGCACAAGGACATAATTTACGAGGAGGTGAGCGCCGGCGGCATCCTGGGCGAGATGGCGATCGTTGACGAGGTCTCGCCGCGAAGCGCCTCAGCGGTCGCTACCACGCACGCCGAACTGGTCAAGCTCAACGCCTCGCAATTTATGACGCTGATTATGAGCGCGCCAGATTTCGCGCTGATCGTCATGCGGGTCATGGCGCGTCGGCTCCGACGAATGAACGAACGCGCGGGCTAGGCAAAGCCTGCGAGAATTCGGGTAGCGTTCCGTGCGCGGCTTTGCCCGTTCTAAGACACTACTCCACCCGATCATCCCCGGCGCGGCTTCCGTCGGCTACCCACCAGCGGCCCGGACCGTAGCGGCAACAGCTCCACCCGGCGGTTTGGCCGCGCCGAGCTCGGATCGAGCTTCGTAAGCGCCGTCTTGAGCGGCTTGAGATCGGGGTCGTACGGGAACTTGCCCTCGCGGATCGTCTTGCGCACGAGCGCTGCTAGCGCTTTGCGCTCCTCGGCCGTGAGGTCGGGGATCGGCATGGATCAGAGTATGGCGCAAGGAACCGCCGCCAACAATTGCGAGGCGCAGATTGCACGGTCCCTCGGACACCCGCTCACTGTCAAATGTCGACACGACCGAGGACGCTAACCCGGCTTACAACCGCCGGCTGCAAACTCCGACGCCACACTTTGGTATATCTGGGACAGGAGGGCCTCACGCCGGTCATTAACCGCAGTCAACTCGGCGTCGAGTTCATGAACATTTGAGCCGTCCATGGCCCGCTTCCTGGCAAGCATCTCAATTTCCGAAGCTATCATATCTAACTCTAACCATTGAAGCGCGAGAGACATCGATCGCCGTCCAGTCTGCGAGTGGGCGAAAGCACGAGGGAGAGAGCAACCGCAGCTAAGCACAGCGGCCCTGCGAGGGAGCACCTCAGATGGTTAAACAAAAATTGCTGTTAACCATTGTTTTGGCGTCCCGGCGATCTTTCTTGCCGCGTCAGGGGCAGTGCAATTTCTTGTCGAAGGCAACGCTTCGACTGCGCCGATCAGGGGCAGACTCTGCGGGGCAGTGCGGCGCGTGTCGTTGAGGCCGCACAGGGTGCCGTGCCGGGAGCTTTATCGAAGTCGCGTTGGAGCGCCCCGGTGCAGGCTACGCCTCGCCGGTAAATCATCCCACGACAAGAGCACCCCGTCAGGCTTTTCGGAGAATGCGCCGGATCTCGGACGCCGGAACCCCATAGGTTTCGGCGATCTGCCGTGTCGTCATGCCGTATTTCGCCAGAGCTCGTACCCGGGGGGAAGTGCCGGCGATCGAAATCCATCGGCGTCGGCTGCTCAGGGGTTGTCGGCGCTTGCTCCGGCGTGAGCGCGGAAATGGACAAGACACGCGGTTCGTGTGCCATTTCATTTGCTGTTTCATTTGCGCAAAGCGCTTTGGGGGGCGATTTTGGTTTAAAAAGCGCTTCGGCCCTTTGGCGCGCGTTGTCGATTCTAGTGCTGTTTACGGGCTGTACCGTTGAACGACTGAACAAGGAAATCCGCTCCATACATCTTGGCCTGCTCCGAGGCAGCTGGGACAGGTGAACCATCAAATGAACGATGGGAAAAGCTATGATGTCGTCGGGAGTACTTCAAGATCGCCGCCGATTCTTTCAGAACCTGTCGCGAATGTCGGGGCCAGGGTGACGGTCCCGCGGCTGCTGTCCGACAACACGACGTCACCGCGAGCCGATCGATGCGCCGGAAAGCACGAGATGACGTTGCTCCGCAACACTGAAACAAAAAGCCCGGCGGCACCGAAATGCCGCCAGGCTCTTTTTGAACCGCCCTGAGTTAGAGGGCGCCGGCGACCGTATTGAAGGTGCTGCTGAGGTTTGTACCGACGGTTCCCATCACCGTCACGGCTGCGACGGCAATTAGCGCGGCGATAAGGCCATACTCAATCGCAGTCGCTCCGTTCTCGTCCTTTAAAAGTCTCAGGACAAATAAAAACATAGAGAACCTCCGTGGGGGACAGCCCGTTAAAATTCCTTTATAGATCTTAATAATGTACTAAAAGGTGGAGTGCGGCAGTGGTTATCCACGCCGCTTTACTATATTTGTAATAGGGTGAAGTTATTATTAACAATCAAGATTATCGTTGCACCCGAACAGGAAATAAATCCGGAACCGACAAACGCCCGACGGCATCGCGACGCCGCCGGGCGTTTTTGGATTTGCGTTGAAGCTTAGAGCTTGGTGGCGATCGAGTTGAACGTGCTGCTGAGGTTGGTGCCGACGGTGCCCATTACGGTCACGGCAGCGACGGCGATCAACGCAGCGATCAGACCGTACTCGATCGCAGTCGCGCCGTCCTCGTTTTTTAATAGCTTGATGATCATCGTGAACATTAAATACCTCCAAAAAGGGATCCGCGGAGGTGTAGATGTACTTGCACGGTTTAAGGAGGTATTAAAGGGTGAACACGGCGGCAGAACTTAATCATATTTAAATTATAAATGTTACTGCTATGCGACCGATAGGGGTAGCACATAGCCGGCGACGTCAGCCGCCAATCGACGCTAAAACCTTCGTTCGTCTGGCGGTCTCGCAAGAAACGTACGTCGCCCTGAGACAATTGAACCGGCTCCAATGATCCGGCATCACGGTCGCGCTGCGTTTTAGTTGCACCCCCATCGGGCGCAGAAGCAAAGCAGACAATTTTAATTGTCGCTCTTCGAATAGCGCGCCGTCCGGTGCTGGTGTAGCTGTCAGGCCGAGAACCCGGCGTACCGATACCGCTTTTCGACAACTTGACGGAGGCTTTCGCCACTTCATACCGTCTCGTGTAAACCACAAATGGACGTATGATGGCGCTCTTTCGTGCGGTGGCGGCCCGATGACCTATGCCGCGATTGCATATTTACGCGTCTCGAGGACTAACCGGGCGGATGACACGCTCGGTATTGAGGCCCAGCGTAAGGCGATCGCACGCTTCGCAGCCGTCGAAGGCATCGAAGTGACAACTGAGCATGTCGAGAACGAGACCGGGAAAAGTGCCGACGCGCTCGATCGGCGCCCGGCGCTGGCGCGTGCCCTGGCAGAGGCCCGCAAGACGAAATGCCCGGTCATCGTCGCCAGGCTCGACCGACTGTCGAGCGAGGTGCATTTTATCAGCCGCTTGATGGCGCACCGCGTCCCCTTCATCGTTGCCGAGCTGGGCAACGACGTGCATCCGTTCATGCTGCACCTGTTCACGGCGTTCTCCGAGCCCGAGCGAGCGCTCATCTCGCGGCGAACCAAGGCGGCGTTGGCGGCGAAGAAGGCGGCCGGCTTCAGGCTCGGCAACCCCCGCGCGGCGGAGGCGGCGGTGAAGGCTCGCGAGGCGCTGCGTGAAGCGGCCGATCGCTTCGCGGCGAACCTGCTTCCGCTGATCCGCGAGCTGGAAGCGCCGGGGGCGAAGGGCCATCAGGCGATTGCCCAGGCGCTCAACGCGCGGGGAATTCCGTCGGCGCGCGGTCGCGAGTGGTATGCGACGACAGTGAGGAACCTCCTTTTGCGGGCGGCGGCCAACGCTACATGACCGAGCTGGCCAGATCCAACCACCTCGCACATCCTTCCCGGAACTGGCTCGCGACTGAAACCGTTCCGATAAACGAGGTCTCGCCCAGACCTTGCTATAGCATCAAGACTTAGGGAGGCCGGCGTCTCCTGATTTTTTTGCCCTAGTGAGCCACGCGCTGAGTCGGAACGAGGCCGCGACCCAATGAAACGCCCAAAACTTGGAAGGACTTGCCGCCCTTTTTTGGTCCTCCCGCCGCGGAGGGCGCCTCAGGCCCCTCATCGCTCGACACGCCATGGTGACGTCTCACGGGCCCGTCGTCTAGACGTATCCGACTATTCCCGCAAGCGATAACGGAACGATCACGCCGAAGTAAGTCGGCGCAACAAGCTCGGTTACCACCAATCCAGCGCAGAAGATGGTTAAAATCAGTATATCCAGCCATCTCATCAATGGCGCTCGCGCTATGCGGAGGAACTTCAGCGCTGCAGTCGGGTTACAGCACTACGTTTCTTTTGGTGAAAACCGGCCGAAGAGCTTGTGGGTGCCTATCACATCGAAACTCCGGCCGGTCCACCGAGATAATAAACCGTCATAGGGACCCTGACGGAGACACAGCGTTAGGGAGCCGACCTCTGTTTGCATGCGTTCGCGCGGGATACTCACATTGGCCAGGGCAGTATTGCGCTGTATGGCCTGGAACTGAGTGTCTGCAACGGGAGCTATTTTAATGGGCGGAGACGACCGAATAATCGAGGAGCTGCTGGAAGCCGCCGAACGGTGGACGGACGCCCGACTTGCGGCGGCGGACAAGCGTGTGGTTGAGACAGCGAACGCAGCGCTTATCGATGCTGTGAAAGCTTGGCGTCGCTCGCGGAATAACAGCTAGGGGTGGAGCCCCTAGCGCCGCGCCCGCGGCTGCTCGGCTACCGTCAGCTATCTATAACGCAACAAAACAACCGAACCGCAGAAGAGATTGCCGACCATTCGCGGCGCCACGAAGCGCCGACTTGGCGGTCTGATCGCGAAAAGCCGCCGCGAGATACGTAATGGTCAGGACCGGCCGGCTTTCATTGAGGTGCTCCGGTGCGGGGTCATCTCCCGGGAGCTGCGCCGGGTCCGTGAGGTAATTCAGGAAACGAGGTCGGCTAGCTTGTCGCGTTGCGCTGCGGCAAATATGATCGTCGTCACCTTGAGGTTCGAGAACATAGCCATGGCGGGGCGTCTTCGAAGAGGAAGGGGATTTTTCGATGTCGACAGAGAGCACCAGCCATCGCGCCTTGGAACTCAACAGACGATTGAAACCGAAACTGTGGAGCAATTCCGGGCCCGGGGTGGCCGGATTGAATGAATAGGGGTACTCTGATCCGGAGGGACGTGTTTTGCGCCGTGGCCGGCCTGCGAAAGCAAGCCACCGGGGAATATTCGTTTTTCAGCAGAGATTGCCGGTCTCTTTGCGCCCCGGCGCGGGCGGCCATTGTGGCGCACCGGCGCCATCAATCCTGCTCTCGCTGAACAGTGTGGGCGACCCGGACCTAGAACCTGACTCAAAAGTCTGCGTAGCCTATTCGCCAATGGCGAATGACCGCTGACGATCCGACAAAGGCCGTTCCGCCCTTGCGCCGGGAGTGGGTCATCATGCTCGATTGCGTTGAAAAAGTCCGACAGCGAAAATGAGGAGCAATATTCAATCGCTCTGGTATGTGACCACGCAGAAATGATTCAATTCGAACGCATTGTTTGAATCATTATTACCCGAAAGCTGTCCAGATCGACCCGGCGCAGACTTTTTCAACAAAATCGCCCCAAACCGGACCCTCAATCGGCAGCAGCTGCACAGCTGCTAATCAAGGCATTGGATGTTGAGAGTTCAGCTCGCGGATCGTCGAAGGTTTTTGGGCTGCAGATGGGCGCCGTCACCCGGTGAGTGTGTTCGAACCGGTTGCGGAAGACCGCGTTCTGTTTGCGATCACTGAACCGATGCTCCGGGGAGTCGATGAGCCCTGTCGCGCTACGGGGTGCGTATGCGTCTCTGCCGTTCAGTAAGACAAATTTAAGTCCCTGATGCAAAAGTAGGGAACAACTTGAACGAGGAAGGCGTGTATGCCTTGGGTTGGCCGCCGGCCGAGGTCCGAATGCGATGGTCCCACGGCCAATTGGTCAGCAAGAAACTCTGGCCTGCGAAGCGGGGGGCTTCGGAGCACCAGCGGCTTTTGTAATCGACCCCGGTCCCTGGATATCCGTGATCTCGCCGCACGCCTAGGGAACTCGATATGCCTGCAGCTCCCATAGCTTCCGCTAGTCGTCCGCGACCATCAAGACGCCGGAGCGTCGCCGAGAAAGCGCTCCGACAGCAAATCGAGTTGCTTCAAAGCACCCTCGAGCATATTGGCGAAGGCTGCAGTGTGTTCGACCGTCAAGGCCGCCTAATCGCCTGGAATAGGCGCTTTCTCGAATTGCTCGATCTACCGGCAAATCTGATTCCCGAAACCTCGCTCCGCGACATCCTGCTGTACCAAGTGTGGCGGGGTGATTTTGGCCCCGTTGATCCGGTACAGACCGTAAGTCAACTCTTCAGCGATTTTTATCGCGATCTACCCAAGGTGACCGAGCGGCGTTCAGGCAACGGGCGTATTTTGAAGATCACGCGGCGCGCCATGTTAGCTGGGGCGGTCGTGAGCATTTACTCCGACATAACCGAGACGAGCGATGCCGAGCAGAAAATGGCCAGGGCGTGCGAGCAGGCAGAGCTCGCCAATCGTTCCAAAGGCGACTTTCTTGCGAATATGAGCCACGAACTTCGTACCCCGCTTAATGCGATAATTGGCTTTTCCGAGATGATCTGCGAAGAGCTCCTGGGCCCGCTACGTGACCAGAAGTATCTTGAATACATCCGAGACATTCACACGACTGGATTGCACCTGTTATCGATCATCAATGATGTCCTCGACATGTCGAAGATCGAGGCTGGCAAGCTCGAATTGGCAATCGAACCTGTTGTCATGCAACCGTTAATTGTTACCTCCGTCCGTATGGTCAGGGAGCAGGCTAACGCCCGCCATATCGAGGTGGTCACCAAACTGCCCTCAGAAGATATCGTCATTTCAGGCGACAAGCGCGCGATCAGGCAGATCGCCCTCAACCTGCTATCGAATGCAATTAAGTTTTCCCAAGAAGGCGGTCAAATTGTAGTACGGGCAACACACGTTCCCGGGGGCGACCTACTTCTTGAATTCGAGGACAGCGGCATCGGCATGAGCGAACAAGATTTGGAACGCGCGATGCAGCCGTTCGGCCAGTGCAAGCCTGCGAGCATACGGGGCGAGAGGGGCACGGGGCTCGGCCTGCCAATCACCAAAGGATTGGTGGAAGCGCACGGCGGCACCTTGACGGTCGAAAGCAGCCTCGGAATAGGCACACTGGTCCGCATCCGATTGCCGACGCTCGCTGAGGTCACTGCCAACACTCACAGCGACAATGTCGGCCTTCTCCTTCGTCAAGCCGGCTTTTTGTCAGCCTTGCCCAGTCCGTGAATACGAAATAACAAAATACCAGGGGCGATAATCACCGAGGCGATCGCCATCATCAGAAAGCAATCGCGATATGCCCCCAAGGTCCCGGTATTTGCGAGGTGCGCAGCCGCCGCATCTCCCGGACGGTCGGCAATCGGTGCCGAAAAAAGCGAATGTACCTCGACCCGCGCACGCAGCACGGCTGTCATTAGAGCGACGCCCGATGCGAAACCGAGTTGCCGCACCAGGCTATAGAGACCGGCTGCGTCCGTGCGCCGATCCCGGTGTAATGTCGAAAAAGCCAGTGTACTCAACGGCGTTAATAGCATGCCGGCACCAAGCGCCTGGATCGTGCTGCCGACTATGATCGAGGAAGTTGCGTGAGTAGTGGGAATACTCGCCAGAACCGCCAATCCCGCCGCCATCAAAATCCAGCCGCTCGCCAGCAACCAGCGATAATCGATACGCCCGATCAGTCGTCCGACGAATAAAATCATTAGCAGCATCAGCGTTGCCCGAGGCACGATCGTGAGGCCGGCAAGCGTCGCGTGATAGCCCAGCGGTCCCTCTCCCAGTGCGGGGATAAAAACCACTACTACAAACAAGAGGCCGCTCGCCATGAAGTTGTAAAAGGAGGCGAGCGAAAAATTTACATCCCTGAAGACGTCAGGGTGCAGCACGCTGAAATCGGAGCGCCGTGCCCGAACCGATAACCCGAGAATTGCAATCAGCGCGATCGCCGCCTCGCTTGCATATTCAGGTGACTCAAGCCAGGACCGGCCAACACCTCGCTCGAGGCAAAGCTGCAGCGAGCCGACGGCGGTCATTAGCAACAAGATTCCTAAAACATCGATCCGCGCGTCGTCATTTGGTTGAGGCCGAAATTGCAAGCGCCAGACTGCCCAGATCGAGAGCGCGCCCAACGGCAGATTAACCCCAAACACCCATCGCCACGATGCCATGTCGGTGATAATGCCGCCGAGTGCCGGACCGATGACAGGCCCCAGCATCAGAGCGGCCCCCCAAATTGCGAGAATTTGCCCATGCTTTTCTTTCGGGTGGATGTCCAGAAGAATGGCTTGCCCGAGAGGAAGGATGAGCCCGGCGCCCGCGCCCTGCAGGATGCGAGCGACAATGATCCCGGGTTCGCCTGTAGATAGCGAACATAGCAGCGAGGCACTGACGAACGCGACGATCGCACTCGCAAACAAGCGGCGTGCCCCATACCGCCGGCGCAGCCAGCCGGTCAGCGGCGCAACTACGGCAGTCGCACAGAGATAGGAGGTGATCACCCAGGCGCCGAGCTCGACGCCGCCGCCGAGATCGCGCTCCAATTGGGGAAGGGCGACATTAACGATGGTGCTATCAGCGGCCTGCATCGCCGTCGCCATCATCAAGCCAAAAGTCGCAAATAGCTGCGCCGATCGCGCTGGGGCGCTTGGCTCCGTCGCCATCCGGCTCTCGCGGGCCATGCTTTAGGCAGATTCCCCAGGTCGGTTCCGAAGGGTAGCCTCGTGCCTCGGCCGCGGCAATTGATTGCCTAGTTGAGAATGCGATCGTCCTTCTTGCTCGATCGTCGGAAGATGATGGGTGCGGCTATTCATCGTTTGTTTACGGACCGTTGGTCCACACCCCGCGAGGGCCAACGGTACAACCTCGTCGTCGTTGCGCGCAGCAGCGAATGACCGATTCACGAGCCCTAAACGGACATTCGTGCTCGCCGTCGTGGGCTTCCGGGCATACCCCACAGCCGACTTCTAGTTTCAACCACAAAACCAGTGCTCGCGGTTGCGTCCCCATTTATGCTGCTGTGATCAGCAGACCTCCTCGGAGACTGGCCGGTCAGACGAGCGGGGACCGGGTCGAGCGTAGATTGGCGGCGATACTCGCGGCGGACGTCGCCGGGTACTCGCGCTTGATGCGAGAGGACGAGGAGCGCACCCTCGTCGCCCTGCGAATTCTCCGCTTAGCCTGATGCGTATCAATCCAGCCTCCAATGTGCTAAGGAGCAAGAGGTCCACTCA